>ERZ1035006.2209-NODE-2209-length-11402-cov-6.347757_pt1 | contig 11402 bp, 7 predicted proteins | sample MGYA00520694_ERZ1035006 | MGnify/ENA primary metagenome ERZ1035006 (study PRJEB33766, sample SAMN09781746) | gut metagenome | biome: gut microbiome | host: Homo sapiens | place: Madagascar | study: EMG produced TPA metagenomics assembly of the PRJNA485056 data...
TTACGGCTCAGACGGAAGGCCGAAAGGACTTGAATGGCGATGCTTGCGCCTTGGTGAAAATCTTTGTTGTCGGTGATGTCGCCGATGTGGAAGGAAATGTGGTGAAGCCATTGGTGAAGAAGAACAGCCAAACTTGGGCTTTTATGACGCAAGGCTCCAAGCAAATGCAAGTCATTGCCCAGAACGCTCTTCCTCTGATGGTAACATTTGCGGATTATGGAATCAGAAAGCTAGAGAGTAATAGAACGTACATCCTGACGCTGAATCAAGTGGGTGGTGCATCGGCTTCGACACCTTCTACATCTTCAACCTCGAATGTTATACCTTCGAAATCGACATCTTCTCCACAAACCACCTCTAGTTCGCCTACGACTCCTTCTGGTAGCGTAATATCAATCCCTGTCAAGAATGGTATCAGCATAGAGATGGTGAAAGTAGAGGCTGGCTCGTTTATGATGGGTGCTCCCCCAGAGATAGAGAATTCTTGTAAGGAGGAGAAGATGGTTCATCGTGTTACATTGACAAATGACTATTATCTAGGAAAGTATGAGGTAACGCAAGCTCTATGGAAGGCTGTGATGGGTAGTAATCCTTCCGAATTTAAGGGGGACAAATTACCAGTGGAACAAGTTAGTTGGAATGCTTGCCAAGATTTCATTTTGAAATTGAACTCAATGACTGGTAAGCATTTTCGCTTGCCGACCGAGGCTGAGTGGGAATATGCGGCTAGAGGTGGAAGAAAGAGTCGCAACTATCAATATAGTGGTAGTGACTCAATAGACAACGTAGCTTGGTTTGAAGGTAATAGCAGTGACGATACTCATATTGTTGGTACAAAATTCCCAAATGAACTAGGAATATTTGATATGAGTGGAAACGTTTATGAATGGTGCCAAGATTGGTATGGAGACTATAGTAGTTCTTCCCAGACAAATCCAACCGGTGCTGTAAGTGGGACAGAACGTGTGTTCCGTGGCGGTAGTTGGAGCAGCGGTACTAAATTCTGTCGTGTGTTTTGTCGTGGCTTTCTTCCTCCTGGCGGTTATGGTGTCGTCCTAGGTCTTCGCTTGGCACTCTCGGAATGATACAGAAGAGAAAAAGGTGTGGAAGCATAAAAAGCAGCGGAATTTCTTGGCAGTCTCGGATAATTATCGTAACTTCGCCGAAAATTAGAATGAAGTCTATATAAATGATGAAAGATATGGAGCAGAATCGAGCAAAACAAATACCATACGGCATACAGGATTTTGTGCAAGTAATTACGCAGAATTACTATTATGTGGACAAAACCATGTATATTCCAAAGTTGGAGGATAGCCATAATAACCTCTTCTGTATTCGTCCTCGCCGTTTTGGCAAGAGCGTGCTCCTGAGTATGCTTCATGCTTACTACGATTGCCGTACCAAGGATAAGTTCCAAGAGTGGTTCGGTGACTTGTGGATAGGAAAGCATCCCACGCCATTACAAGGCAGATATCAAATCTTACACTTGGACTTCTCGCAGGTGGGAGGTACGATAGAGAACCTCGAAGAGAAGTTCAATTTCTATCTAGGAGTTCAGCTCAATGGATTTGTACGCGACTATCTGGAATTTTACTCCGAGAAAGTTCAGAGGCAAGTAGAAGAGATAAAAGATGCTGGAGGCAAACTTGCCATCATTCAAAGTGAGGCTAGGTCTAAAAACTATCCTCTTTATCTTATCATCGATGAATACGACAACTTCACCAACACTGTGCTCAACGAGCAGGGAGAGAATGTGTATTGGGCAATCACCCATGCCGAGGGCTTTTATCGTGATATTTTCAAGAAGTTCAAAGGTTCGTTTGAACGTATCTTTATGATGGGTGTCAGTCCAGTGACGCTTGATGACGTAACAAGTGGCTACAACATCGGTTGGCATATCTCCACCAAGGAGGAATTTAACCAAATGCTTGGTTTCTCCACTGAGGATGTGAGAGAAATGTTCACTTATTATAAAAGTGAGGGCAAGATTCCAGCAGATAGTGATATTGAGGCAATTATCAAGGAGATGAAACCTTGGTATGACAATTATTGCTTCTCAGAGGATGCATTGCTTACTCAAAGCAAAGTGTTCAACTGCGATATGGTACTTTATTATCTCCGTAATTATATGAGTCGTGGACAAAGTCCAAAAGAGATGATTGATCCTAACACGAAGACGGACTACAATAAGATGAAAAAACTCATCCAGCTGGATAAGTTGGATGGTGACCGTAAGGGAGTGCTTCATTCGATTATTGAGGATGGTGAAATCATTTGTAACTTGGTGGAGACGTTTCCTGCATATAAAATTACAGATCCTGACATCTTCCCAAGTTTGCTGTTCTATTATGGTATGCTTACCATCAAAGGTACATTTGGAAGTCAACTGATACTTGGTATCCCTAATAATAATGTACGCAACCAGTATTATGGGTTCTTGTTGGATGAATACCAAAAGGTAAATCGTGTCAATCTCAACAATCTGTCCACGCTATTCACGTATATGGCTTTCGATGGAAAATGGAAAGAGTGTTTGGAGTATATGGCGACTGAATATGCCAAAGTCTCATCGGTTCGTGATGGCATTGAGGCTGAGCGCAACTTGCAAGGCTTCTTTATGGCTTATTTGAGTCTGAACAACTATTATTATACAGCCCCAGAGTTGGAGCTGAACCATGGCTATTGCGATTTCTTCCTTTTGCCAGACTTGACTCATTATCCTACGAAACATAGCTACATCATCGAGTTGAAGGTGCTATCAAAAGCAGAATTTAATGCCATGTCGAAGGATGGCAAGCATACGAAGGCAGAATTGCAATGGCAGGAGGCGGTGGAGCAAATCCAAAAGTATGCTGCTGCCCCAAGAGTTGAGGCTTTGCGCCAAGGGACAACGCTTCATAAGATTATTATGCAGTTTGAGGGATGGGAACTGAAGAATATGGAGGAAGTGTAAAAAAAATAGGTTGTAATCATTGAAGTTGACAGAGTAATATGAAGAAACTCTATTTGATATTGTTGTCGGTATTTGCCTTATTGAATACCGCCGTGGCACAAAAGCTATCGGTGGAGTCGTTTGTCCTTGCTCCAACGGACATTACGGCTCAGACCGAAGGTCGCAAGGACTTGAATGGCGATGCTTGCGCCTTGGTCAAAATTTCATTCGTTGGTGATGTTGCCGATGTCGAAGGCAATGTCATCAAGCCATTGGTGAAGCGAAATAATGAGACTTGGGCTTTTATGACGCAGGAATCACGGCAAATGAAAGTTGTCACCAAGGACTATCTCCCTCTGATGGTAACTTTTGGGGATTATGGGATAGATAAGTTGCAAGGCAATCGAACTTATGTGCTGACTTTGGCGAAGCCGAGTGGAGCGTCTGAAACTCAACAAATGCAGACGTTGACGATAAAATATTCGCCAATTACAGCTTCTGTATTGGTGGATAACAAATTCATCAAAGGCTCAGATGGTGTGGCAAAAACAAGTCTGCCTATTGGTCAGCATTCGTTTGTGGTTGCTTGTGATGGGTATGAGTCGGAGGAAGGTACTGTCAAATTGAAGTCTTCAGCTCCAAGTAATCTTCAAGTCACGCTTTCAAAAGAGGCAGCTTCCACAAATCAAATCTCTCAAACGACTCATCCTCAGCAATCGCAAACTCAACGACCTGTTTCGCAAACTCAGCCAGTTCCTTCTATGGCATCTTCATCCACTACAAGTATATCATCTAATATAATTGATTCTTCTACGTCTGGTAGTGTAATAACGATTCATGTCAAGGACGGTGTCAGCATTGAGATGGTCAAGGTAGAGGCTGGTAGTTTCAATATGGGAGCGACTCCTGAGATGGAGAATCCATATGAAGACGAGAAACCAGTGCATCGTGTCACCTTGACGAATAACTATTATGTCGGCAAATATGAGGTTACCCAGGCATTGTGGCAAGCCGTGATGGGGAGCAATCCTTCTAGTTTCAAGGGTTATGACTTACCTGTAGAGAAGGTTAGCTGGAATGATTGCCAAGACTTCATTTCGAAGTTAAATGCAATGACTGGCAAGCGTTTCCGCTTGCCTACTGAGGCAGAGTGGGAATATGCCGCAAGGGGTGGCAAGAAGAGCCGTGGCTATCAGTACAGCGGCAGTAATACACTTGGTGATGTCGCTTGGTATAGTGACAATAGCGGCAAAAAAACTCATGCCGTTGGTACAAAACAACCCAATGAGTTGGGTATATATGATATGACAGGCAATGTTTGGGAGTGGTGCCAAGACTGGTATGGCAGCTATAGTAGCTCTCCTCAGACGAATCCAACAGGTGCTGTTCGTGGGTCGTGCCGCGTGGGCCGTGGTGGCAGTTGGGGCAATTCAGCCAGGTATTGTCGTTCATCGTACCGTGGCTACATCACTCCTGGCGACCGCTTCAACCGTCTGGGGCTTCGCCTGGTTCTCTCCGAGTAACGACTTTATTATCACTCTCTTTCCCTTTCTATAATAAAAAGCAGCGGAAGATTTCTGTAATGTAAAGAAGTTGCTTCGATTGGATGGGGCGGATGGGTACGAAAGGATGCCGTTTGACATTGGGCATTCCTAATGATTGTGTTCGCAAAATGTATAATGAAACATTTGCCGAATATTGTAATAATGAAAAAGTGTGACACAGTTTTTAATCATAATCGCTCATACGTTCTCCTTGATGAGAGAAGACGTATGGGCGATTCTATTTTAATTACCATAAGGCAACTTTGCCAACTCCCGACATTTCAATGGATGCGGGGATATTCAATGCTTTTAGCAATCTAGAAAGAGTCGAGAAGGTGATGCTGAACGGCTTCTTTAACCAGCTTCTCCAGTGTATCTCTTTGTGGAGTCCCAATTTTACCGATATACTTATCTTGAAAGTCATCAAACGAAATCATTTTCATTTCTTTATGTTTTTCTTCAAATATAGTAAAAGTTTCCGATATATGAAACTTTTCTTTTTGATTTTGTCAATCTTTAACGTTTCGCCTTTCCTCACGTAAAGTTTTTCTTCGTGGAGAAGTATCATTGTATCATTTTGTGAGCTCTCTTCTTGCGATACCGTCTGATAATCAGAGGATTCCATCCTATGACACATCAGCTTTTCCCCTCAAAAAGTATCATGGAAGTATCACGATTTCGGAAGAAAGTATCACGATTTCGGCATTTGGAGCGGTAAAATGATAACTTTTTGCTTCGATGCCTAGAAATATTTGCCAGAATACTTGCAATTCTCAATGCTTTTTCGTAATTTTGCCGTAGAAAAATAAAACTAAAGATTCCACACAGGTCAGCAACCTATGAGAAACCTTAAGTATAATAACTAACACCAAAAATCAATGAAACAATTAGAAATGTTGAAGAAGGCAATGGCTGGTAAAAGCCTGCCTTACGGATGGATTTATTGCTTCAATGAGCAATGCGTCGTCAAGGAAGAGTGCGTGCGTTTCCTATCGACACGCTTCCTAAGTGAGAAACGCCATAGTGGAAATGCCGTCTTCCCATCGGCATGGCGCAATGGCAACTGCCAGTATTATGAAAAGTTGAGAATCGCCAAACTGGCATGGGGATTCGATCACCTCTATTGCAACGTCACGTTGAAAGATGCCCCTACCTTGCGCTGTCGCCTGCGAGGCTATCTCGGCAGCAAGGGACAGTACTATCGCTATAAGTTGGGACAACTTTTGCTCTTGCCGAAGCAGCAGTTGGAAATCAAGGAACTGTTCCACTCATACGGCTACGACGATGTGGAGTTCGACCATTTCAAGGAGACGTTTGTTTCCTACCAGCCCGACTTCCCCCAAACTCATTCCGATGAGGCTAGCTCTCAGCCTGATGGTTCCAACGCTCAGCCTGATGATGATGTCTCTGAGCGTGACGATGCTAACTCTCAGTCTGAGAAAAATCTCGCCGAGCGTGACCTTTTTTATTGGGGAGTTTAGGCGAGTGCCCATACTATGGGCAATTGATGCCCAGACTATGGGCAATGAGTGCCCAAACTATGGGCATTGGTTGCCCAGGCATAGAGTCACATCATAAGTGCCTACAATCCACTTTCCAACTACGCATATAAAAAATCCAAGACGAATGATTAAAATTTCCATTATACATACCAACAAGAAAAATCAGTTGGTACTCAACACCAAGAACTTCGAATCCTTTCTCCAGCGCATCGCCAAGGATGACGCACGAGGCACCATTACTAATTTCCGAAACAGTAAGGAAGTACTCGATTATGGGTATGAGAGTTACCGAGGCATGGCGAACTGGCGACATGTCTATCCTTCGGCTGAGTACGGCAAGGAAGCCAACGATTGTCTCAAACTGAAGACGGTCAATGGCATCTTGCTCCTCACTTTCGATGACATTTTTGAGGCAGAAGACATGGCGGCGTTGAAACGTTCAGCCTCCTTGATGCCCTCCACCTTTGCGGTCATCGAGGGAGCGGATGGCACGTCGGCACATGTCTTGGTGAGATACACCGATATAGATGGCGAAATCCCTCAAAATGAGGAGGATGCAGAGGAATTGCATCGCATGGCTGCCAAGCAGATCGTTCCGCTCTATCAAACCCTGATTAAGGAAGATCTCCAGCCCACTTCCCATAGCTTGAAGGATAATTTTCTGATGACGCTTGATGCCCATCCTTATTATAACGCCCAGGCGATTCCGATGAAAATCGACCATCATGTGCGCAAGCAAGAGATGATAAAAGGGGGCGTGAAAGAGGTGAAGAAATTTCCTACGCCCGACCTTGTGGGATGGGAGACGGACGATGGCGAGATTGAGAAATCTAAGGTTGGCGTGCAACCGACTACTGCTGACAACATCATGAATATGATGGTGTTTCTGAGAGATCGTTACGATTTCAGATACAATGTTCTGATGAAATACACGGAATACAAAACGAAGGGAAGTTGGCACGATTTTGCTCCGGTCGATCCACGTGTGCAAAAGCGAATGACACTCGATGTGCAGTTGGCAGACATCCGTGTGAGCATCAAGGATGTACGCAACTTCCTGGAGTCGGATTATATCGCCAACTATGATCCGATCGATGAGTATCTCTTCCAGTGCGAGGGCAAGTGGGATGGCAAAGACCACATCCGGGCGTTGGCTCGCACGGTGCCGACCGCCAATCCGCATTGGGCAGACTGGTTTTATATCTGGTATTTGGGCATGGTGGACCAATGGCGTGGCATCAACCATCGATTGTATGGCAACAGTGTGGCGCCGCTGCTCATCTCGAAACAAGGTTTCAACAAGAGTACTTTCTGTCGCCGCTTGATTCCGCAAGAACTTCAATGGGGCTATACTGACAACTTGGTCCTGTCAGAAAAACGTCAAGTATATCAAGCGATGGCTCAAACGCTCTTGATCAACCTGGATGAGTTCAACCAGATTTCGCCACAGGTGCAACAAGGGTTCTTGAAAAATCTCATCCAGTTGCCGAACGTGAAGATGAAACGCCCGTATGGTGGACATGTGGAAGAGTTCCCACGTCTCGCATCCTTCATCGCAACCAGCAACATGGATGACATCTTGACCGACCCTTCGGGCAATCGCCGATTCATCGGTGTGGAGTTGACGGGACCAATCGATGTGAGTGTGACTCCCAACTATGTCCAACTTTTTGCGCAGGCGATGGCGGCGATTCGAGCTGGCGAAAAAACGTATTTCGACTCGGTGGAGACTGCATTGTTGATGCAGAGCAATCGTCAGTTTGAGGTGGTTCCTCCGATAGAACAGTATTTTCAGATGTGTTTCGACTTGGTGGAAGACGAGTCGCTGGGCAAGTATATGTCGGCGGCAGAGATTTTCGACTATCTGAAGAAGCGCATCGGCAGTTCGCTGAAGATAGATAGTTTAATGAGTTTCGGAAGAAAGCTGGCGAATATCGATGGCATCAAGGTGAAGCGTTTTGCCACGGGAAAACGATATTTGGTGGCAGAGAAGGAAACAAAAAAATCATGATTTTGACGATGGGAAGTTGGAAAACGTGATACTTCTCCCCGAAATCATGACTCTTTTGTGATACATACGAGAAAGGGTGGATGCAAATATCATCCACCCTTTCTCGCTAATACTTAGATAGTTATATCAATTCTAATGCCGAAAAATGATACAATGATACTTTTTCGGAAGAAAAACATTTACGTGTGTGAGGAGAGGTTGCCTATACCTTATAATAGGTGTCGCCTTCCCAGTAAGCCATTGGCGCCAAGTCTTCAGTCAGTTTTCTATAGAGAGTCGGAATTTCATGATCTTATGTCTTCCCAAGACTCAATGTAAACCATGTCGTCAACTCTCATCCAGTTCAGCATTGTGTTTAGCCTTTTGAAATCACCTGACGGCAAGTGCTCCGTGGCATCTTCCATACCCTTTGGAGTAGGTCTTGTGGTTGAGACCAAAGCCAATCCCTCATATTCTACATATACTCCAACTTTCAAAATGCCTTTCAGGCAGAATTGCCGATGTATATAATAAGGAGAAAGAGAGTCGATGAAAGTTTGCAATTTTAGCAAAAGAGATTCTATTCTTCCCCAACGTTCGGTAGTCTTTCTCTTGAATCCTATTTGCAGGAGGTTGACTCCATCGAGCAGCTCCTCATCAACGGTGCCCTCAAAAGAAGAAAGATTCATCACCATCTCAAAGCCAGCCATATCTTCTGGTGTCTGTTGGGATAGCCAAGCGTCATATTTCTGCCTGATTACAGCTTCCTCTTTTTCATTGACATAGGTGGAGAAGAAGACGACCTCTCTTGTGGAATCATAAAGCCATTTCACATCATATCCCTTAGGATGTCTCAGCAAAGGATAATCCAAAGTTCCAGTAGTCTCAATGTCGCTTCCATTTCCCAGTTTCTGAAAAATCGCAATGCGCTTTGGATTTTCTGCCAAGGCTTCGCGATTCTCTTGCTTGATTTTCTGGTTATGGCGAAGATGTAGCACTAAGCCCAACAATCCGACCACGATGATGCAACAAATGGCAATGAATATCCACGTCATAAAGGACTTGCAATAAAAAGGTAATAAGCCTAATACTATCAGCAAGCCTATTCCGATGATGACGGTTATGGGATGTTCGTTATGATTCATTGCCATTAGTACTTCATGAGCCAAGAAATCAGCTTATTCACGACGCTTGTGGCTAAATCCTTAGGGCTATGAGCCGGTTCAGTAGGTCTGTGGATGAAGACGCAGATGCTATAGCGAGGATTTTGGGCAGGGAAGAAGCCGACAAACGAAGTTTCGGTTAGGTTGCAGTCTTCAGTATAGTAATCTTTACCCCAATTACCATAGACGCCAGCAAGTTCGATGCCCAGAGGAGCATAATCGGCTTGTATGCCATCCGCCTTGTTGAGCCCCACCAACACGTCTTTAATATATTGGCGTTCCTTTGGCGTTGTCGTATTATCAGGTGCCACCTCAACGGAGTCCCCCTTCAAGGTAGGGTAAACGGATGCATCTTCATGGTTGATGCTCCAAGTAGAAGCTGCGATTTCCATGGCGTTGGTGGAATGTGGATGTTCCATCATTTTTTGCCAAACATCGTGTGCCCTCTCATTCCCCATGGCAACCTGTGTCATCTTATACATCGCCACATTCGATTTCTTGACCAAGGCATCTCTGACGGTCATCTTTCCATAACCTCCAGTACGCCAGTTGTGGTCTCTTATCTTCAGTCCATCTTCGGTATCATAGACATCATTGCCAGCATTAATGCTATCTTCGAGGTTGGCGTCAATGTCTGCCAAAACAGCTGCGGTTCCAATCGTTGTGATGCAACGAGGACTGAACACATTTCTCAAAAGTTTGGCATCTGAAAAGCCATTGTCTTTCTTCTCCAAAGCCACCCAAGCTTTCAGTCTTCCGTTTTGGGCATCGATGACCGCAATCTGTCCATAAGTTCCATCCAGTGCTTCCATTCCCTTTTGTAGTAGGCGCTTGCATTTCTTGGAGATGGCAGTGTCGATGGTGGTGCATTCATCCAAGTTGCCTACGTATTCAGGGTTGTCATGCCAAATGCCGAGTGTTTGGTTGTTGTTGCCATAGACCCCGATGATACCTTGCTCAATGCCTTTTTCGGCATAGAAATAGAAGATTTCCGTATTGTTTTCAGCGATCTGTCGGCGAGAAAAAGAGAGGACATCATATTCGATGTTTGTCACATTCTCATGCCTTTGCAGATCGTAGATGCCGCATTTAGCATCTTTCAGAACGATAGCAAACCGCTTCTCCTCGCAAGTGTCGATGCGATAGCAGTTTTCCAATGGAATCTGGGTGATGTGATCCTTGGGAGAGAAGGTGCTGTCGGAGTCGATGGCATCGGAGATTGCTTCATTTTGGGCAACGGATGGTAGCCCGGTAAATGCTAGGGCTATTGCTAGGAATACGGTCTTCATAATCATATTAATTTTGATAGTTCATTATTGTTTACTTTTTAATAATACACATGAGTCTGGTATTTTACAAACTCCAACTTTTACTTTGCAATTATTTCTTGCAATTATCGTAAAAGCCAACAGTTTGATGGAAATTCATTTTGTGTTCAGCATCCTACGTTCCTTATTATAATATGTAGAAGGCAAGGGCAAACTTTCTTCTTTCAATAACACTTTCCCAAAGTATGGCTTTAGTCCTTTTCCCCGGTGCTACATCCGGATAATGCCATAAAAAGAAACAATGTTATGAATATAGCATTGCCCATTGTTCTGTATTTACATACGATATTTTGCATATCATTTTTGGTGTCAAATCTTATGAAGGTTTCCCATATTTGTTTTCATGAGATTCACTTTTCAAGCAAAAGAAGATAATTAAGACAATGCATCCAATATATGGAATCAAAATCAATAAGTACCACCAACCGCTTTTGCCAATATCATGAAGACGTCTCACAGATACTGCGATATTTGGTAGTATAGTCCCTAATCCATATACAATGGCAAAAGAAGCTAAAGATAGTATTATAACTTCATTAGGGACTATTAGCAAAAGAAGATATACCCCTAGGAATATAAGTACATTGAATAAATAGAACGACCAAAATTCTTTTCTTTTTGCTCTTCCTGAAAAGGTACAGTAATCGCAAAAACACTTTTTTACGGCTTCCATAAATGAAATGTTTCTTCCTTCGATTATGGTTTCGCTGTTGGATTGTTCTTTATGGTCGTCATCATTTGACTGGTAGGTTGAGTTCCCTAAACTAATGCCTTCGTCATTTCTTGATTCACGTCTGTCGTTATCATTGCTACTAGGGAAATAGGCGTTTGGCTTGTCATTCAAGCTTTCGGTATTTTTCAGTACTTTAGGCTCTTCAAGTTTAGTACCGCATTTCTTACAGTATTTAGCATTGTCATTATCAATGACGCTGCCACATTT
>ERZ1035006.2215-NODE-2215-length-11388-cov-3.982529_pt1 | contig 11388 bp, 8 predicted proteins | sample MGYA00520694_ERZ1035006 | MGnify/ENA primary metagenome ERZ1035006 (study PRJEB33766, sample SAMN09781746) | gut metagenome | biome: gut microbiome | host: Homo sapiens | place: Madagascar | study: EMG produced TPA metagenomics assembly of the PRJNA485056 data...
GGTTCGTGGTATCCAACGTTTCGTTGAGCTTCGGATCCTGATACATACGGAACTTCAGGTCGGCGGAGAACCCGCCGTAGCAAAGCACCACGCCCTTGGTGGCGCGGATGAACTTCGTCGTGCCCGAGCCCTTGTTCGGGAAGCGATAGCCTTGGCGAACCTGCAAGCCTTCCACAACACCTTTTTCGTTACGGATGATGTGTTCGACATAGGTACGCGTGCGAAGCGGAACGCCGAGTTCCTTACACTTGTCGATTTCCTTGGTGACGATACCGGCACCGGAACCGTTGGTGGTCGTCACATAACGCGGAACGGAGTGACCGCCTTCCTGACCGATTGCATCGGGCAAGTACTGAACGCCGAGTTCGTTCACGGTCCATTCGTAGTTGGACAGTGCGCTTTCAGCCATGAAACGAACCTTGTCGGAGAAGTTCATGTAGTTGCCGGCCGTCAAAACGTCCTTTTCGAGCAAATCGACCGAGTCTTCGATATTGTGCATCTTCTGCTGCGGGCAACCCGTAGCCGTCAAGATACCGCCGTTGATGATGGAGTTACCGCCCAAAGCCGGCATCTTTTCAAGAACGATCACATTTGCGCCTGCCTTCTTGGCTTCGATAGCAGCTGCCAAACCGGCAAAACCGGAACCCACGACGATCACGTCGACGGTTTCGTCCCACTTCGTGACAGGCTTTGCCTGAGCGGCAACACCGGCCAACAAAGCGGCACCGGCCACGGAACCCTGAAGCAGGCTGCGACGGGAAATATCAGTCATCGGAATACTCCTCTTTCTCTCTCTATTTTTTGTGCAACCGTTACGCACGGAAAACTTCGTGTTTCCTTGGAAACGGCTTGTATTTATTGCCCTCTTTCACATGCACAACCGGTGAATGAGAACTTAAGATCGTGTGATCTATGTAACAGTTTTAACCCTATTTGATAGGAAAAAATATACTGTTAATTACTTAAGGGTTATGACGGAAATTTGTACTTTGGATTTATTCTTTTAAGAGCACGGGTAACCGCGAATATTGTTGTCCGTTTCCGACGATACCTAGGGGTTTGATCTACGATTGGATTTGATAGCAGCTCTCTTTCGGAAAGCATTGCGATAGCACAGACAAGTCGAGCCCGAATGTTCTAAAATTATGCGTTTGTCGTTTTGGACTCTATCAGCAACTTAAGCGGGTCCAGAGCCCGTCTTGAGAGAACTTAAATGAAAGAAATTCGCACGCGTATTGCACCGTCTCCCACCGGCATGATGCACTTGGGTACTGCCCGTACCGCCATCTATTGCTGGGCCGTTGCCCGCCACTTGGGCGGCAAGTTCCTGCTTCGTATCGAAGATACCGATCAGAAGCGCTCGACCGCAGAAGCCACGCAGGTCATTTTGGACTCGATGAAGTGGCTCAATCTCGACTATGACGAAGGTCCCATCTATCAGATGGATCGCCTGGATCGCTATCGCGCATTGGTGGACGAAATGTTGGCCGACGGTCGCGCATACAAGTGCTACGCCACGCCCGAAGAATTGGATGCCATGCGCGAAGCGCAGCGTGCTGCAGGCGTCAAGCCCCGTTACGACGGTCGCTGGCGCCCGGAAAACTGTGCAGGCAAACCTATCCCCGAAGGTGTGACGCCCGTGATTCGTTTCCGCAATCCGGATGATGGCGACGTGACGTGGAACGACGCCGTTTACGGTCCCATCACCATTTCCAATCGCGAATTGGACGATTTGATCATCATGCGCGACAACATTCCCACCTACAACTTCGCCGTTGTGGTCGACGACTGGGATATGAAAGTGAGCCACGTGATTCGCGGTGCAGACCACATCAACAACACGCCGCGTCAGATTAACCTCTACAAGGCTTTGGGCGCCGAAGTGCCTGTCTTTGCTCACCTTCCGTTGATCAACGGTCCCGACGGTCAGAAGCTTTCCAAGCGCCACGGTTCCGTTTCCGTCATGGAATACGAAGCCCGCGGTTTCCTGCCCGAAGCCGTTTTCAACTACTTGGCTCGTTTGGGCTGGGGCCACGGCAACATGGAAAAGTTCTCGCGCGACGAACTTGCCCAAGTGTTCGAATTGTCCGACTGCTCCAAGGCCGCCGCTCGCATCGACTTCAAGAAGTTCGAATGGCTCAACGCTCAGTACATGAAGGAAGCCGAAGACAGCCGCTTGGCCGATTTGACGCGCGCTCGCATTGAAAAGCGCGGCGGCAAGGTCGAAGGCGGCCCCGATTTGGTCGGCGTTTGCGCGCTTTTAAAGAGCCGCTCCGCAACCCTGGAAGTGCTGGCCGATCAGGCTTTGTTCTTCTACAAACCGTTGGAGCGCGACGTCGAAGCCGTCAAGGCCGCTTTGACCGAAGAAAACCGCACGGCTCTGACTGCTTTTGTGGCCGAAATCGAAAAGTTGGAAGAATTCACCGCTCCCAACATCTACGGCGCCATCAAGGCCGTCATGGAAGCCCAGAACATCAAGATGGGTCCGATTGCCACGCCCTTGCGCGTTTTGGTCTGCAACGTCGACAAGACCCCGCAGATCGACAAGACCTTGGAACTCTTCGGCAAAGAAGAAGTTCTGGCGCGTATCGCCTCGGGCTTGGCCATGGCTGCCTAATTGCTTCGTACACCGACTTCCGAATTCGTCATTTCGGAAGTCGGACACATGGTTTTCGAGCGAATTGAAAATTTTTTCACCAAATTGCTTGACAAGCTATAGCAACCATCTATATAATGACAAGATCGTTTGACGAAATAGTGCGCCAGTAGCTCAGTTGGATTAGAGTACCTGGCTACGAACCAGGGGGTCGTGGGTTCAAATCCTGCCTGGCGCACCACTTCTCAAAAAAAGCGTGTTTTCTTCGGAAAGCACGTTTTTTTTCGTCCAAAATTTTAAGAAGTTAATGTTTTGCGAGTAACAAAGCCCAAAATTTAATGTTTTACGAGTTAATATAATGTTTTGCGAGTACGAATGGCTCAAAAACATAATTTTGCGAAACGATATACTCTTTTGCGAGACAATTTGACCCGTACGACATAAATTGCGAGTTCGATTAACCGTTTAGGGAGAGGATTTCCATATGCGTTGCGGCTATTCTTTCGTACACCAAAGCCTAGACCTTAAGGTATTTCCTCCCGATATACCCGCTGAGGTTTCTCGCTCTGTCAACAAAATTATTATTTCGGACAATACCAGACTCATTCCTGTCAGAAATGCGCCAAAAGACGAATCGCCGATAATCCATCTGTTATTTGCACTTAGAGTCGAAGGAATTAACCTTGCTATTTTGAGCGCTGCCTTACGGAAAATACCGGCTTCGGAGATCAGAGCTGCCGTGGTCGAACATCCAAGCAGTCGATACGTTCGAATACTGGGCTTTCTCTGGGAGGCCTTCAACAATTGCGAACTTGAAGACGTTAACCCGGCGGGCCCCAGAGTTGATCTATTTGATTCTTCGCAATACATTGTCGGCACACCGGTGTGCAATAACAAATGGCGTGTCGTCTTTAACGGATTGGGCAATCTCGATTACTGCCCGATTGTTCGAAAAACACCCCAAATTATTCAAGCATTGACCGATCAGCCCCTAAAGCGTGCGCGCGACTGGTTTAAAACCATCGGCGAACTCAACGCCGAAAGAGCCATGCAATGGGCTTACTTGCACGAAACAAAAGGAACTTACGCACTCGAGCGAGAAAGCGAACCGTCCGGCGACAGACGCGCACGGTTCCTATCTTTGTTGGGAAAGGCTTTCCTGCAAACGCCTCTTACGGAAGATTTACTTTGCGACTATCAAAGCGATATCGTCAACAATCCTTATTTCCTCGAATTCAGCATTCGACAAAAACAAAATTGGCTCGGAACCGGCAATCCTCGTAACGAAAGGAGTTCAATGTCTGTTCGTTATGTTCCGCCATCCCCGGATTTACTTGCTAAGTTGATGCCGGCATGGCTTTCAATGGCAAACAGCTTGCCCAAAACAGTTGCTCCCATCGTCGCTGCCGCTTGCACATCGTTTGGTTTTGTCTACCTACATCCTTTCTTGGATGGAAACGGTCGATTAAGTCGGTTTCTTGTGCATCAACAATTGGCGCAATCCGGTGAACTGGAGCCGGGCATGCTATTGCCTATTTCCGTGGCAATGCAGAAAAACGAATTGAGCTACTTGAACGCTTTAACTGTCTTTTCCAAACCTGCCAGAGAGTTTTGGAAGGTCGTTTATACCGGCTCTAACCCTGAATTCGATTGCGATTTTATGGGCGATGACGCTCTGTATCGTTTTTGGGATGCTACGTCACAAGCAGAGTTCCTTTTTGAAATGACGAGGCAAGCATTGGACGTGCATCTCATCGAAGAGGTGCATTTTCTCAACAATTTTGATGCCATTTCGAAAAAAGTCGCCGAAGAATACGACCTTGAGCAAATTGTTCTTTTTAAGCTTGTCAGTCTATGCCTTGAACGTAACGGAAAATTCTCCAAACGCATTCGCGAAAAGTTTGCCGAACGAGTTGGGTTCCCGTCCGTCTATGATCGAATTGAGGAATTAACACAAAAAGCCCTATTAGATCAAGATCTTGACGACTTTGACTGACGAAATTCGGGGCGCAACGCTTTTGTTCGTTCGCCCCGTTCTTGGTCGTTCTTGGTTAGATTTTTAACGCTTGCGTCGCAAAGTCCAGCTGCCTAACAGCAATGCCACGCAACACACCAACGGAATCAAAAGCGCCGTCCCCAGGCTATAGGCCTTGGCAATGCTACCCAACACAGGCGGCACCACCAAAAGCCCCGTGTACCCCATAAAGGACACTACGGCGCTTGCCTTTGCCGCCGTCACGCCCTCTTGCGCCGCGGCGCGGCTCAAAGCAATGGGCACCGTCGGGAAAAGACCGATACCGAGCAAGACGTAGCCGAACAAACTCACCCACGGGTGCGTGGACATTAAGACGGTCGTCATACCGATCACGGCAACAAGGCTTCCGAGACCGAAAATCGTAAAGTCGCTGTGTCGCTGACGCAGTTTGTCGCCGTACAAACGAAATGCCGCCACCGTCACGCTAAAAAGCCCGTAGGTCAAACCGGCTGTGGCTTCGTCGGCCCCTTTAGCCGTCACCAAGTAAATGCCGCCCCACTCGCCCACGGTGCCTTCGACAATGTAGGCGCACAGAGCAAAAAAGCCGCAGACAAACGTGAAAAACGGCACCGACCCCGAGCTTTTTTGACCGTCGGCATTGTCACCTTTGGTCTCGGGCGCTTCGTCGGGCAACAAGCCTTTGCCGGCCCACAGAACCAATGCGTAGCCCACAACCAAGAAGGCCGCAAAGGTTTGCCATGCGTTCATGGTCAAAGCCGCACACGCGGCACCGAACCCGGCGCCCAAAAAGCCGCCCACGCTGTAGCAGGCATGCATGCTCGAAAGATATCGACGCTTGGTGTGTTTTTCCAAAAGGATGGCTTGCGCATTCATGGTGACGTCGTAGGCCCCGATCATAAAGCCCATCAGCGCGGCGGCCACAACCAAACCCCAAAAGAAGTCCAAGAACCCCACCGTCAGCATCACGGCCGGCAGCGCCCATTGAAACGCCGTGATGATCTGTCGCGTTTGCAGACGCTTTAAAAGAGCGCTGATACACATAAAAGCCGTCACGGCACCGCAACTGACGGCCAAAAGAATAAAGCCCACTTGTGCATCGTCCAAAGCTGCCTGAATCTTGACGGCAGGCAGTCTCGACACAAAAACCCCATAGCTCATTCCGATCAAAATAAACACGATTCGAAATGCTTTGACGTTGATCATCGCTTTCAATCCTCAGTATAAAAAAATGGACAAGACAACCGTTCGTTATCTTGTCCAACTTCCGCTACTCGGAAATCCTCCGATACGCGTCGGTCTTTCGTTTCTCCCTTTATTTATAGGGGAACAACCGACGTGGAGGCAATACTAGCAAAAGATTTTTCTTAACTCAAGAGCATGGCGTCGCTCACGACACCCGCACCCTTTTCAAAGAGCGCCAAGAGATCGGGCACCGTCAAATTCTTCTTTTCTTCGTCGCGCACATCGACCACGATGCGGCCTTGGTGCATCATCACCAAGCGGTTGCCAAAGCGAAGCGCATCGCGCATATTGTGCGTGATCATCAAGGTGGTGAGACGATGTTGGCTTACGAGTTTGTCGGTCAACTCCAACACCTTTTCCGCCGTCTTGGGGTCTAGCGCCGCGGTGTGTTCGTCAAGAAGCAACAACTGCGGACGCACGATCGTCGCCATCAAAAGGGTGACTGCCTGGCGCTGACCGCCCGAGAGAAGCCCGACATGGGCCGTCATGCGATCTTCCAAACCGAGATCGAGTTCCTTGAGCATTTCGCGAAACTTTTCGGTCATTTCGGCCTTGGAGCTCCAAGCCAACCCCTGACGCTTACCGCGGCGGCTGGCCATGGCCAAGTTTTCCTCAATCATCATGTTGCCGGCCGTGCCCTTCATGGGATCTTGGAAAACGCGACCGATGTATTTGGCGCGCTCATACTCGGGCATACGACCGATATCGACGCCGTCGATTTCGATCGTGCCTTTGTCAATGGGAAAGACCCCGGCAATAGCGTTTAAAAAGGTGGATTTGCCGGCGCCGTTGGAGCCGATGACGGTGGCAAAGTCACCGTCTTCCAACGTGAGGTTCACACCTCGCAGTGCTTTTTTTTCGTTGACGCTTCCCGGAAAAAACGTCTTATGAATGTCTTTTGCAATCAGCATTTTGTGTGCAAGAAGAATCAGTGCGTGACTTTACGACGACGAATCGTTTCGCGAATCAAGGGCATCGACAAGGCAATAGCAACCAAGATGGCCGTAAAGAGCTTGAGGTCGTTGGGCGGCATGCCGAGCTGCAATACGACGGCAATCACCAAACGGTAAACGATGGAGCCCAAAATCACGGCGATCAAACAGTTTTTGAAGGTACGGGTGCCGAAAAGCACTTCGCCGATAATGACAGAGGCCAAACCGATGACGATCGTGCCCGTGCCCATCCCCACGTCGGCAAAGCCGTTGGATTGGGCCACCAAGGCGCCTGACAAGGCAACCAAGGCGTTACTGATCAAAAGGCCCAAAACGATCATGGAATTGGTATTGACACCCTGAGCACGTGCCATCTGGCTGTTGCAACCCGTGGCACGAATAGCGGTTCCCAATTCGGTGCCGAAGAACCAGTAGATGATCACACCCACAATCGCCACGGCAATGAAGCCCACGGCGAGCATGCTCATCGCAGGCGACAGACCGAAGCCTTCCATTTGGGTGAAAACCGTCTCCACACGCAAAAGGGCGACGTTGGCTTTGCCCATAACGTGCAGGTTGATGGAATACAACCCGATCATGGTCAAAATACCGGCAAGCAGCGGGGGGATTCTGAGTTTAGTGGTCAAAAAGCCCGTGACAACACCGGCTAAGGCACCTGCAATTGCCGCCAACACAAAGGCAACGAAGATGCCGTAACCTGCCACCAAGGCGCTTGCAGCCACGGCTGCCCCCAAGGGAAAGCTGCCTTCGACCGACAAGTCGGCGATATCCAATACGCGGAATGTGATGTAGACGCCCAAAGCCAACAAGGCCCACATCAAGCCTTGCGCAACGGTCGGAATCAAAATATCAAGCATGGGAAACTTCTTTAACGTTGTTCGAAACGGTATCGATTTTGTTCGTTTTTCGATACCGTACTCGTGAGTGTATCTGTCCGGATCGAGAAAAAGCAAAAACCTTCCGCGTTTGCGAAAACCGTCGAGGACGATTTTTCACACGGAAGGTTTTTCAAACAATTAATAGCTGACCTTTTCGGCCGTCTTTTCAAGACTTTCGGGCAGGGTCATGCCGAGGTCTTTGAGTGCCTTGGTATTGATCTTGGCCTTAAATTCGGTCTGGTAACGGATCGGCATGTCGGCAGGCTTAGACTTGCCTTCCAAAATGTCGGCACCCATGTTGCCAGCAATCTTGCCGAGGTTGTAGTAGTCGACACCCACCGTGGCCAAACCGCCGCCTTGTAACGGTCCTTCTTCACCGGTGATGACCGGAATCTTCGCCGGCGTCGTAATCTTGGTCAAAATCGGCATGGCCGAAGCGATGATGTTATCGGTCGGCACATAGATGGCATCGACCTTACCCACCATGCTCTGAGCGGTTTGCTGCACGTCGTTGACCGACGACACCGTCAACTCGACGAGATTAAGCTTATAGCGAGCCAATTCCTTTTTCAGGATATCGACCTGGTACTGAGAATTGATTTCGGAGCTGTTGTAGATCGTGCCGATCGTCTTGGCGTTGGGCACCAACTGCATGATCAGATCAAGCTGGGCGGCCACGGGATTCAAGTCCGAAGAGCCCGTGACGTTGGTGCCGGGCTTGTCGTTGGATTTGACAAGTTTGGCAACCGTAAAGTCGGTCACGGCCGTTGCCACGATCGGAATCGAGTCGGAAGCGTTGGCAACGGTTTGAGCTGCAGGCGTAGCAATCGCAAAGACCAAAGGATACTTCTGCGAAACAAAACGTTGAGCGATGTTGCCGAGATTGGATTGGTCGGCCTGAGCGTTTTGCTGATCGAATTCGACCTTCAAACCGCGTTCTTTGACCGCGTCCACAATGCCCTTATTGGCCAAGTCCAGAGCCGGATGTTCGACCAACTGAACCACGCCCACGGTCACCGTGTTTGCTGCGGGGGCTTGAGCTTGCTGCGTCGGCTCCTTTTTGTCTTCGCCGCAGCCCATGAGCATAACGGCACTGACAGCCGCACCGATGACGCCCAACATGAATTTTGTTTGCATTTTGCCTATGTCCTTTGTTTTAGGTTCGGTCCGACATGCTTTTTTTAAGTCGCACATCGTCCAATTTGGTGGAATGTCGCGATGTTTTTCCTCACCGCGAAGGCGTAGCGTTAGGATTTCCCTTTTTGACGCGCTACAAATGGGCATGTTATCACGCCCTTACCTTTTCGACCCTTGGCAAAAAGACTTAGTCGATTTCACTTTTTGCAACTGTTGTTTCAACGGGACGCTGCTCCGGGCGATTGCGTACCAAGGGCTTCAAACGCACAATGGTGGCTCCCGCTCCGCCGTCGTTTTCGCGGGCTTCGCAAAAAGCGATCACTTCGTCTCGCTGCTTTAACCAACGACGTACGACTTCGCGCAAAATAGACTGACGATCGGGCGAACCGTTGCCTTTGCCGTGAATGATGCGAAGGCACAGACGCTCTTGCATCTGGGCTTTCTTTAAGAAGTCGACCACGGCAATGCGGGCTTCTTCGACAAACATACCGTGCAAATCGAGCTGACCCACCACGACCCAACGACCGCGGCGCAAGTCGCGCGGAACGTCGGGACCCACGCCCGGACGACGAAAGCTTTTGCCGTCGTCGCTTTCCAGAAATTCGATGCTATCGAAATCGTCCGACAGGCTTTCTTCTAAAACAGCCGCATTGTCGGCAATGGTTTGGCGAGGTTCGGGCTTGACAACCTTTTTGTGCTGCACGCGCTTGGGCGCGCCCAAGGGCTCGACGCCTGCCATCTTCATGGCGGCGGCAAAGTTGATTTCAGGCTCGGCGTTGTCTTGCGTAAAAGCCTTGGGCACTTTGACGTTGCCGGCAACCTTCACACCCGTTTTCTTCATCGTGTGCAAAAAGTCCAAGGTGTCGCGCGCCACGCGCGCCTGCACTTTTTCTTCCTGATCCTTTTGTTCCTGACGTTCGCGTGCTTTGGCTTTCAATTCGGCAGCCATGGGCTTTAAAGCCTCAAAACCGTTTCCCATTTTATTTTTCTCCCAATATGCACAAAAGGATCGCTCGCAGGGAGTCGATCCTTTTGTTTTGATCTTCCCAAAGGCCGAGCAATATGCTTCGGCGCATGGGAGAGAATTTTACTGCACCGTGCGTATGTCGCTTAGTGCGCAGCCTTTTCTTCAAGGTAGCGCTGAGCGTCCAAGGCGGCCTGGCAGCCGGAACCGGCACTCGTCACAGCCTGACGGTAGATCTGGTCGGCACAGTCGCCTGCGGCAAACACGCCGGGAACATTCGTAGCCGTCGCGGCGCGCCCGGCCTTATCGGTGACGATATAGCCGTTGTCCAAATTCAACTGACCTTCGAAGACCTTGGTGTTGGGAGAGTGACCGATGGCGATAAAGACGCCCTCGACAGCCAATTCTTCGGTGGAGCCGTCGATCTTCTTCAAACGCAAACCGGTGACACCCTTATCGTCGCCCAAGACTTCGTCCACAGCAAAAGGCGTATGCAACTTGATCTTGCCTTCGGCAACCACACCCATCAAGCGATCGACCAAAATCGGTTCGGCGCGGAACGTGTCGCGACGATGCACAAGGTGCACTTCGCTTGCAATCTGCGAGAGGTACAGAGCTTCTTCAACGGCAGCGTTGCCGCCGCCCACCACTGCCACGGGCTTGCCGCGGTAGAAGAAACCGTCGCAGGTCGCGCAACCGGAAACGCCCTTACCCTTAAAACGGGTTTCGCTTTCCAGACCCAAGTATTTGGCAGAAGCACCAGTGGCGATGATCAAAGCGTCGCACGTGTAAGAGCCCATGTCGCCTTCCAAGACGATGGGACGAGCGTTCAAGTCGACCTTGCCGATCACGTCAAAAACGATCTTGGTGTTAAAGCGTTCGGCCTGCTGCAAAAGGTTTTGCATCAAATCCGGCCCCTGAATGCCGTTGACGGCACCCGGCCAGTTATCCACTTCGGTGGTGGTCATCAACTGACCGCCCTGTTCCATCCCGGTAATCAACACAGGATTGAGGTTGGCGCGAGCGGCATAAACGGCAGCGGTATAGCCGGCAGGACCAGAGCCGATCACGATAACAGGGGCATGAATCACTTCAGACATGGTTTACTCCAAAAAATCTTTACGACGCTCCGTAGGCGTCATCACAAAAATCAGAATTGAAGGGATTATACGGGCTTGGTCGTTTGATAATCGTTCTCATTTGTAAGCAATAGACACCGACTAAGGGCATGATTGTTTACGGGTGCTGAAATTCCCGAAAACTCAGATCTTTTGAAGCAAAAGCAGGTCTGCATTTGTGCTCGCGAAACCACCCCCGACTCGTCTACAACGCCGAACAAACTTATCGGAAATTCTTCTATACAAGAATAATTTCGCAAAACGTAACGAAAATTCTTATGTACAAGAATAACTTTCTTTAGCGCGATCAAAATCCGCCGAAAGGAGACAAGCCTCTTTCAGGCAATCCGTAGTGCTCGGGATAACCCACACCGACCAAATAAAGCCCGCTCGGGTCAAACGTGGGCGCCGCCACTGCTCGGCACTTGGCGGCCAAGACCTCGGAGAGCCACCCGGGTTGTTCGCGTCCCACACCGATGTAAACAAGCGAGCCCACGATGTTTC
>ERZ1035006.2217-NODE-2217-length-11377-cov-4.809486_pt1 | contig 11377 bp, 9 predicted proteins | sample MGYA00520694_ERZ1035006 | MGnify/ENA primary metagenome ERZ1035006 (study PRJEB33766, sample SAMN09781746) | gut metagenome | biome: gut microbiome | host: Homo sapiens | place: Madagascar | study: EMG produced TPA metagenomics assembly of the PRJNA485056 data...
CAGGGGACTCTTAATCCCAAGGTCCGGGGTTCGAGTCCCCGACGGTCCACCATTTATTGATTTAGCCCCTGATTGGGGCTTTTTTTGTATACAAAATCTTCTATTATTCCATTTCTTGCTCGAGCCCAAAACTTTGGCTATTTCTCATTTTAGATCTATAGCATTATTCCATTGGCTAGTTCCGGCATGCTGGGTCGGCGCTTGGTAATCTTTGTTCTATCGGCGTATTCGCACGAAGCTTGTCATGTTGGGTTTTTCTGTCGATTGGCTGCTCGCGTTTTTGGCGCTACGGCCGTACGTTACTTTTAATAGGTACCTTTTTTTGTGACAGTTAGGGGATGCCTGTGGAAGTTTTTGAGCTGATTTTGATGCTGCTATTGGCTGTGCTGCTCTCTTCCATTCTTGATCAGGTTGTTCCTCGTGTCTCGTCTCCCCTCATTCAGATTGCTTTGGGTGTTGGCATTGCCATGCTTGCTATCTCTCCGATCGAAGTAAATCTTGACCCTGAGTTGTTCCTGGTTTTGTTCATTGCGCCTTTGCTGTTCAGTGATGCCCTAGAGGCAGACAAGCGCAATCTTTGGGAAAACAAGACCACTATCGTATCTTTCGCAATTGGCTTGGTTATAGTAATTACTCTTTGCGTAGGATTTGTCCTTCATTGGCTTGTTCCTTCCATTCCCCTTGCTGCCGCTTTTGCGCTTGGAGCAGCGCTTGGCCCTACTGACGCGGTTGCAGTTCAGGCTCTGAAAAAAGAAGCGAAGCTAGGTAAGCGCGAAGGTGCCATTCTCCAAGGCGAGGCGCTTATCAATGACGCTTCGGGTGTTGTCTCGTTTCAGTTTGCCGTGTCTGCGGCTGTCACTGGTGCATTTTCTCTTGCCGATGCGGCAACTTCTTTCGCTATCGGCTTTGTGGGGGGTATTGCACTCGGTATTTTGCTTGCCGTTATTTTCCTTTTCATCAATAAACGTATCCGCGAAATGGGCTTGGACAATGTCACATTTCATGTGCTGTTCGAAGTTTCAATGCCTCTCGTCGTTTATTTGTTCTCTGAAGTCGTTGGCGTTTCTGGCATTTTGGCGGTAGTTGCCTGCGGCATTATGTGGTCTATGTTCCGTGATCGTAAGATCTCTCCCTACCAGTCTCGTTTGAACATTGCCCTTACCAGCGTGTGGAAAGTTATCGGTTTTGTCCTTAACGGTGTCGTGTTCGTTCTCTTGGGGCTTCAACTTCCAAATGCTATGCAGAGCACCTGGGATAATTTGTATATCGACAACTTCGTTTTAATTGGATACGTTCTTGTACTTACCGCCCTGATCGTGGTTTTGCGGTTTGTTTGGGCGCTTGTTATGACGCGTCTTATAAAAAATCCTGATACGGGAAAGCGGGATAAATTCAGTTTGACCATGATTAAGGATTCGCTCGCTACTACGGTTGGCGGTCCTAAGGGCGCTATTACGCTCTCCATTGCGTTCACTATCCCTTTTCTTTTGGCCGACGGATCTACATTTCCGCAGCGTTCGCTTATCATATTCCTAGCTTCGGGCGTTATTGTATGCACGTTGCTGCTCGCTAATTTCCTCCTTCCTGTTCTTGCTCCCAAAGAAGAAGCCGAAGATGACGAAGAAGAAAATGAAGAGTTGATGCGCACTAAAATTGAGATCATGCGCACTGTTATTGAGCGTCTTATGGCAGATTCAACTGAGAAAAATGACCGTGAGACGAAAATCGTTGTCTCTTCCTACAATAATCGCATTCGCTCCATTCGCTCTATTGCGGATATCGATGAGCCCGAGGTTGCTAAGCTTCGTATTGAGGTTATCGATTATCAGATTGAGCAGCTGATTCGTGCGGTTGAGCTGCATGAGGTTGAAGCTTTTGAAACGTTTGAATACCTACATCGTTTGTCTAAGCAGAAAAATCTTATTGCCCATTCCAACGAGAAAACTTCGTATGCGACAAGTTTGCGTGTGGGACGTCTTCGCATCATGAGTTCTATGCTCGTTCGCAATGTTAAAGGCATTTTTACATCCAGCAGCGATGATGATCATGAGGCAATGGACAGGGTCCGTGAGCTTTCTGAGCGATTTGCTATCGAATATCTTCAGAAGCTCGTTAACAACCCCGATTACCCCAGCGAAGTTGTTGCAAAGTTGATGATCAACCACGAGCGAGCTCTATCGGTGTTTGACGAGTCTGACGCCACTATGACTTCTGAGGCTGTTCAAGATGCTACGGTGAGCGTCGATGAGATCCAGCGCCGGGGCCTCCATCTTGAGCTTGAGGTAATTCAAGACTTCTACGCTTCAGGAAATCTTACACGTGAACAGGCAAAGGATATGCGTGATAATGTCTCTTTGATGCTTCTCGATTTGGAAGAATCGCTTTAAAGGTTTTTAAGTGAATCAGGAAAAGCTTCAACAGATAAAGAATCAGCTCAACAGCGTTCCTACTGAGCCTGGAGTATATCTTTGGAAGGATAAATCAGGAACGGTTATTTATGTCGGTAAGGCAAAACAGCTTCGCGCTCGTATGCGCCAGTATGTTAACTTCCAAGATGATCGTGCGAAAATCCCGCTCCTTGTATCGCAGATAGACTCATTCGAGTATGTGGTTACCGCCAATGAGCATGAAAGCTTAGTGCTTGAACGTAATCTTATCGAGCAGTACTCGCCTTATTTCAATGCAGACTTTAAAGACGATAAAAGCTATCCGTTTATCGCCCTTACCAAAGGGGATGTTTTTCCTGCAATCAAGTACACGCGCGAATCCCATAAATCAACAACGCGCTATTTTGGCCCTTACACAGATAGTCGCGCTGCACGCAATCTAGTTGACATTGTCCGCAGGATCGTTCCCATTTGCTCTTCTTCATGCTCTGAATGGCGACGTCTTTGTCGTAAGCTCGAGCAATCTTCCTATGATGACATCGAATTGGATGAGCGGCCGTGCTTTGACTGCCATGTTGGTTTAGGACCTGGGGCATGTTGCGGTGGTATTTCTCCTGAGGTCTACCAGCAGCAGGTTCGCAAGGTTGAACGATTTCTTTCCGGGTCGCATAAAGAATTTATCGATGAGCTTAAATCCGAAATGGCCCAAGCTGCCCAGGATCTCGATTTCGAGCGTGCGGGGCGTATTAAATCTCGTATCGATACGATCGAATCGCTTGCTCAAACCCAGCATGCCGTGTCGTCTCATAGGCTGAATGCCGACGTGATTGGTGTGTTTCGTGAAGAGACCATTGCCGGTATTGCGGTGCTTATGTTGCGCGAGGGTCGCATCATGAATACCAACGAATTCATCTTCAACAAAGGTAAGGACGTTCCAGCTTCTGAACTTCTTCGCATGTTTGTGCTGCGATATTACGGTTCTACCGAGTCGATTCCGCATGAACTGATAGTTGAAGAGGTTCCAGAAGACGATGACGTTATCTGCGAATGGCTAACTGAAAAGCTTGCAAGCGCTCATGGTGCTAAGGTATTTTTTACCGTCCCCCAGAGAGGCGAAAAAGCAGCACTCATGGAGATGGCTTCGAGGAATGCTCGTCATGTCCTTATGCGTTATAAAGCTCGAAGCAGCTATGACGATGACCGTATCAACGATGCGTTGCTGCAATTAGAAAGCGCGCTTGCTCTCGACGCGCCCCCAATGCGTATTGAGTGCTTCGATATCTCCACGATCCATGGACGGTATTCGGTGGCATCTATGGTTGTTTTCACGAATGGGCGGCCAGATAAAGGGCAGTATCGTCGTTTTAAGATACGAATGGAATCGGATGAGGCAAACGACTTCGCTATGATGAGCGAGGTAATTGCGCGTCGTTATTGCAGGGAACGATTAGAGGACGAGCGGTTTGGCAAGCGCCCGGATCTTATCATCCTTGACGGTGGCAAGCCTCAACTTTCGGCTGCTATCAAGCAACTTAACGAGCTTGGGGCGGGGGATATTCCTGTATGCGGTCTTGCGAAACGAGACGAGGAGCTCTTTGTGCCTTGGCAGGAAAGCGGCCCAGTAGTCCTGCCGGGCGGGAGCCCTAGTTTGTATTTGGTAAAGCAAGTCCGAGATGAGGCTCATCGCTTTGCTATTACCTTCCATCGCGAACTTCGCGGAAAGGGGATGACTACGAGCATCCTTGATGAAGTGATTGGCATGGGCCCAAAGCGGAAAAAGGCGCTTCTGAAGGCGTTTGGCTCGTTTGGTGCGTTGCGTAATGCGACTATTGAAGAGATAAAGCAAACGCGCACCGTGCCTGAACAGGTTGCCGAGGACGTGTATGCTGTTCTTGAGCAATATAACTCAAAATCGGAAACGCATCCGCAGGAGCAATCTGAGTAAGCCCTGCGAAGTGATATAGGGGAGAGGTTTCGATGACCCAGGCATTTTCCAATGGGGACACCCCGCAAGTTCAAGTGGAATCTTCGAGCACTGCACCTGATGTTGTTATCATTACGGGCATGAGTGGTGCTGGCAGAACCGAAGCCATGCACACTTTTGAGGATCTGGGCTATTTTTGCATCGATAATCTGCCGCCTTCGCTGATCATGAACATGATCAGCTTGGCAAGCCTTCCAGGTCAAAGCGAGATCGGCAGGAAACTCGCTATCGTATGCGATGCTCGTAATAGGGAATATTTCAAACAGTTGGTAGGGGAACTTGCCAATATGGAAGCTGCGGGGGTGACGTTTAGGGTTATTTTCCTCGACGCTGCCGACAGTATCCTTATTTCGCGCTATAAGGCATCGCGTCGACGTCATCCTTTATGCATAAATAACAAGCGTTCTATCGGGCAGGCGATTTCATATGAGCGCAACCTTACTCAAGAGTTGCGATCGTTAGCCGATTCATATATCGACACGTCCAATATGAGCCCCCGCAAACTTCGCGAAGAGCTTCGTCGTCTCTACTCTAAGCAAACTGCAAAAGAAGGAATGAATGTAACAGTTTATTCCTTTGGTTTTAAGCATGGTGCTCCGACGGATGCGGATATCGTTATTGACGTGCGCTTCCTGCCGAATCCATTCTATATTCCCGATTTGCGTAACTTGACTGGCCTTGATAGCAAGGTGGCGGATTATGTTTTGGGCAACGAGGAAACTCATAAATTCCTAGATGCTTGGGAAAATCTTTTGAACTGCGTGATGCCTGGTTACGTTGCCGAGGGTAAGCAACAACTTGCGATCGGTGTTGGATGCACGGGCGGTCAGCACCGAAGTGTTGTGCTTGCCAATAAGACAGCTGAGCTATTGGCTGCCCAGGACTACAACGTTAACGTATATCATCGCGATATCGCTTTGGCGGACACGAACAAAGAGGTGGAAAAATGAGTCAGGGCGAACCTCGTTTGGCGGGGCATGGTTTTCGCCTTGATGCATCATCCACTCAAGCGTTCCAGGCTATAGGCTCTCTTCGTCTGCCCAACCCTTTAAAAGGCAATGTTAATCCAGCTGATCTGCGGGCGGTGGTTATTGGCGGTGGCACAGGCGCTCCTATGTCGATTCGCACTTTGCTCGCTTTGGGGGTTACCACTTCTGCGGTAGTCGCCATGGCCGACGATGGTGGATCTACCGGTATTTTGCGTGAAGAAGCACACGTGACTCCTCCCGGAGATGTTCGCAAATGCCTAGCTGCATTTGCGGCGAATCCGGAGGATCCCCTCACCAAAGCTTTCAAGTATCGTTTTGATTTCGCTCGAAACCATACGCTTGGCAATCTTATGCTTTCAGCCCTTGAAAACGCTACTGGATCTTTTCCTGAGGCAATAAAGATTTGTGGTCAACTTCTTGGCGCTCGTGGCCACGTCTATCCATCGACGTTGAATAATGTGACACTTTGTGCAGAGACGCGCGACGGCCGCATCCTTCGTGGACAATCAGTGGCAGGGAAATCTTCTACTGCGCTTGAACGTGTATGGCTTGAATCCCCCGAGCTTTGTCTTCCGTATATGGAGGCATTGCGCGCCATTCGGCAGGCGGATGTGGTGGTGTTGGGTCCTGGTTCGCTTTTCACCTCTATTATTCCTAACCTCTTGGTCCCCGGCATCGTCGACGCCATTCGCCAATCAAATGCTCGCACCGTATTTGTCTGCAGCCTGGCAGATCAGCAAGGAGAAACCTGGGGTCTTTCTGCTCGGGAGCACGTTGAAGCTTTGTTGCGTCATGGTATGGAGGGATGCCTTGATTACGTATTGATCCATTCCGCTCAACGGCTGGAGAGCCCTCGTCACGTAACGGGCGCATTTCATGCCTTGGCGGGGTTCGGATCTCATAAAAGTGCAATGGCTGAGCGCCGCGACGGCACCTCCCTTGAATCTCGTGTTCGACCAGTAAAAGTGTCGAAGGACGACATCGATGCTATTCAAGCCCGTGGCCCTGTTGTTCTTTTGCGAAATATGGCTGACCCCCAACGTCCTACGTGGCATGATCCGCAGGCGCTTGCCGATGCATTTATGGGGGTGTTTAGGCTATGTCGTTCACAACGGAGGTAAAAGAAGAGCTTTCTCATGTGGAGCCAACCTGTTCGCACTGCGATGCGGCAACACTTGCTGCGTTGATTCGAATTGAAGGCACGATCTTCCTTAATGGTCCTGGCCATTTTCGTCTAGAGATTTCGACGGATGTCCCCCAGGTTGCTCGCTTCATCATCAGTGCGCTCCATAGCATGTATTCGCTGAAAACCGATCTCACTATGCGTCGTAGCGTTTTGCACAAAACGCCTAATTGGCTTATTGACGTGCCTGCCCAGCCTGGTTTGAATGAGGCGCTTTCGGAATTGGGCATTGTAGGTGAGAGCGGCTTGCAGCGTGGTATTGATCATGACCTTGTTAAGAAAGAATGTTGCGCATCAGCGTATTTGCGTGGGGTTTTTTTAGGAAGCGGCTTTATTTCCAATCCGCGTGGCGATTTCCATTTCGAGCTCACCGTTGAGTCTCAAACCATGGCGAGCGATATTGTCGAGTTAATGGAGGCCAAGGGAATCCACGCGAAAGTTGTTGAGCGACGAAATTCCCACACGGTTTACCTAAAAAGCGGTGCATCTATATCTGCGTTTCTTGCTTATGTTGGTGCACATCAAAGTGCGTTGAAAATGGAAAACGAACGTGTACTGAAAAGCGTGCGTAACGATGTAAACCGTCGAGTAAATGCCGAAATCGCAAATCAGGCGAAGACCGCAGAAGCTTCTGTTGATCAAATTCAGGCGATCCGCACGGTTTTGGAGCACCAAGACATAAAGACGTTGCCTCATGCTTTGCAGGATTACATTCGCCTGCGCGTGACCTATCCCGATGCGACGTTGAAGGAGCTTGGCGAAAAGGCCAACCCTCCTCTTTCTAAATCGGCTATCTATCATCGGGTTCGTCGTATTGAGCAATTGGCCAACGATATTGGCAAGCTATAGACCGAACACCGCTTGCTGAATGCCGTTTGCGGGTGCTATTCGATCACTTGCTTATCGTGCGCCTTGCTCTATTTCGGGGGTCCTATTTTCAGGTACAATAAAACAGCACGTGTTCATATACGTTGCGTTGTTTTTAAATCAGGCATGAAAGGGGAGCCTCATGGCAACCAAGGTTGGTATCAACGGCTTCGGTCGTATCGGCCGACTTGTTTTCCGCGCGATGGAGAAGGATCCTGCCTTCGATATCGTTGCTATCAACGATCCCGGCAGCACCGAGGCAAATGCTCATTTGCTTAAATACGATTCTATTCACGGACGTGTTTATGATGAGGTTAAAGTCGAGGGAGACAACATCATCGTTGACGGTCATAAGGTACGCGTTTTCGGCGACCGTGAACCGCTCAATATTCCTTGGGGCGAAATGGGCGTGGAGCTCGTTATCGAATCTACTGGTTTCTTTACCGATGCCAACTTGGCCAAGAAGCACATCGAGGCTGGCGCCAAGAAGGTTCTTATCACGGCACCTGCCAAGAACGAAGACATTACCATTGTTGTTGGCGTAAATGATGACAAGTACGACTACGAGAAGCACAACATCGTTTCTAATGCGTCTTGTACCACCAATTGCCTTGCTCCCTTTGCGAAGGTTCTTATGGATACCTTCGGCATCAAGCGCGGCTTCATGAACACTATTCATTCTTATACGAATGATCAGAAGATTCTCGACCAGGCCCACAAGGACCTTCGTCGTGCTCGCGCCGCAAATCTTTCCATGATTCCCACTACTACCGGTGCTGCTCGTGCGGTTTCTCTGGTTCTGCCCGAGCTCAAGGGCAAGCTTGATGGCTTTGCAACGCGCGTTCCCACCCCCGATGGATCCATGGTTGACCTTACGGTGGAGCTCGAGCAGGAAGTTACCATCGAAGAGGTCAATGCTGCTATGAAAGCTGCCGCAGAAGGTCCTTTGAAGGGCATCCTGGAGTATGTAGAGGATCCTATTGTTTCCTCTGATATCGTAGGCGATGATCATTCTTCGCTCTTTGACAGCAAACTCACTATGGTTCTCGGCGGCAAGGGCAATCTTGTAAAGTGCGTTTCTTGGTACGACAACGAGTGGGGTTACTCCAACCGTGTAAAGGATCTTGCGAAGATCATGATGCAGGCATAGGCCAGCGCGCTTGATGCTTATTGTTAAAGAGAGCTTTCTGAAAGGGAAGCTCTCTTTTTAATGTGAAAAGAAAGGCTAGCTATGAGCAATGTAAAAACGTTTACTGATGCTGATGTTGCAGGGAAGCGTGTTTTGTGTCGTGTGGATTTCAACGTACCGTTGGATGGCACTACCGTAACCGATGATACGCGTATTAGGGCTGCACTTCCTACCATCGAGTCTCTAATCGAGCGCGGTGCCAAAGTGGTCCTGTGCAGCCATTTGGGGCGTCCTGAAGGAACAGGTTACCAAGCTGAGTTTTCATTGAAGCCAGTTGCTGAATATCTCTCCAAAGTTCTTGGCAAGCCTGTTGCCTTTGCGACGGACACCATTGGTGAATCCGCTAAGGCCACTGTTGCTTCATTGGACAACGGAGATGTTTGCTTGCTTGAGAACCTTCGTTTCGATAAGCGCGAAAAGAAGAACGATCCCGAGTTTGCGAAGGAGCTTGCAAGCCTGGGCGACATCTATGTAAACGATGCGTTTGGTGCTGCTCATCGTGCCCATGCATCAACGGCTGGTGTTGCTGCTTTTCTTCCCGCCTATGCTGGAGCTCTTATGACGAAGGAAGTCACCACGCTCACCTCTATGCTCGATAAGCCCAACCATCCTTTTGTTGCTATTCTTGGCGGTTCCAAGGTATCCGATAAAGTTGCGGTTATCGATGCGCTGATCGACAAATGCGACACCTTGATCATCGGTGGTGGTATGTGCTTTACCTTCCTGGTTGCTCAGGGCTACACTGTTGGAACTTCCCTTATGGAGCAGGATTGGGTCGAACGTGCTGGTCAGATGCTTGAAAAGGCAAAGGCTAAAGGTGTAAGCATCTTGCTTCCGACGGATGTGGTTTGTGCTGACGCTTTCGCGAACGATGCCAACACGGTAACATGCGGCGTTGACGCCATTCCTTCCGATATGATGGGTCTTGATATCGGTCCCGCTACCACTAAGGCTTACGCTGATGCTATTGCTGGCGCAAAGACGGTATTTTGGAATGGCCCTATGGGCGTATTCGAAATGTCTTCCTTTGAAGCTGGTACTAAGGGCGTAGCTCTTGCTGTAGCTGAAAATAAAGAGGCTGATACCATCATTGGTGGCGGCGCTAGTGCTGCTGCCGTAAATAAATTCGCTCTTGCCGACCAGATGACCTTTATCTCCACTGGCGGTGGAGCATCGATGGAGTTGGTGCAGGGTGAAGCCCTGCCTGGCGTTGAGGCGCTTAAATAAGGAGGCTCTTTATGCGTACCTATTTTATGGCGGGTAACTGGAAGATGAACAAGACCATTCCCGAAACCGTTGTCCTGACTCAGCAGCTTTGCAATCAGTACAATCGTAAGTGGGATAACGTTGATATCGTTCTTTGCCCGCCGGCAATTGATATCAAGGCTGCTTATACGGTTCTTGATTTCGACAAAACTAAAATCTCTCTCGGTGCTCAAAATGTGCATTGGGAGGAGTCTGGTGCCTTTACGGGAGAAATTTCCATTCCCATGATCAAGGATGCTGGCTGCGAGTATTGCATTGTTGGTCACTCGGAGCGTCGCGAGATGTTCAATGAAACCGATACTACGGTCAATTTGAAGGTAAAGGCGTTGGTTTCTGCCAACATTACGCCGATTGTGTGTGTAGGGGAATCTCTCGCAATGCGCGACTCTGGTGACTACGTAGAGTTCATTACCGCTCAGGTTCGAGCTGGTTTTGCTGGGCTCGATGCCATAGATATGAAGAACGTCGTAGTTGCTTACGAGCCTATTTGGGCAATAGGAACTGGTCGTACCGCCACTCCAGAGCAAGCCGAAGAGGTGTGTGCCGCTATCCGTGCTACGCTTAACTCTGAGTTCGGTAGTGACGTTGCTGATTCTACTCGTGTTCTGTACGGTGGCTCGATGAATGTTGGCAACGTTGAGGCTCTTCTTGCTCAGCCGGACATCGACGGTGGACTTATTGGCGGTGCCTCGCTTAAAGCCGATTCGTTCCGTCAGCTCATCGAAGCTGCTTCTGAGGCTCAGTAGTTCTACTATGAATTCTCTTGTCAAGCGGTTCTTTGATTCTTATAATTAGTGATTCGTGAGACTATTTAGGTAAGGATGTTACGTTGTCTATCGTTGCAATTATCTTTTCTGTTCTGCTAGTTGTATCTGGTATTGGACTTATCGTTTTTGTTCTGCTTCATTCTGGCAAGGGCACGGGCGTTTCCGATATGATCGCTAGCTCTGTTTACAACAACCAGAGTGGATCAAGTATCATGGAAAAGAACCTCAACCGTATTACTATTGTTTTAGCTGCGGTATTCCTTATCTCTTTGATTGTTCTTATGGTGGTGTATCCCCAGGGGACTATTGGTTAATTTTTGATCATACAGATCATTGAAAAGGCGATGCGCTTGCATCGCCTTTTTTGTTTATAACATGCGCTTACAACTTGGTTGATTATTGCTTGCAGCATTCCCATTGCTGTCTGGAAGCAGATAGCAATGGGAATGTCGGTAGGTCTATTCCGTGACATTGATTTTCTCTTTTGGCATATGAGCACTTACGGGTTTACCGCGGAACGTAGTTGCATTCACTCGCATGATCGCTGCCGCTCTTTAATGTTGTTCGACCAGAGCATTGGCAATTAAATACAGCACGGTTAAGCCGCATAGGGGAGGCGTTTAGAAGATTTCGCTAAATGAAGTGACTAAATGAAATAAAAAAACGCCCAAAAGGCGTTTAAATTGATAGCTGGTGTCGGAGGCGGGATTTGAACCCGCACGCCCGGTAAAGTGGGCACTAGCAC
>ERZ1035006.2218-NODE-2218-length-11376-cov-4.406325_pt1 | contig 11376 bp, 7 predicted proteins | sample MGYA00520694_ERZ1035006 | MGnify/ENA primary metagenome ERZ1035006 (study PRJEB33766, sample SAMN09781746) | gut metagenome | biome: gut microbiome | host: Homo sapiens | place: Madagascar | study: EMG produced TPA metagenomics assembly of the PRJNA485056 data...
GGTCGATGGCAAAGCCGAACCGGGCTGCGAACCGGTAGAGCCGCAGGATGCGCAGGGCGTCTTCCTCGAACCGGCGCTGCGGCTCCCCCACCGCCCGCACGATGCCGGCGGCAAGGTCGCTCTGCCCGCCGAACGGGTCGATGAGCCCTTCTTCGGCGTTATAGGCCATGGCGTTGATGGTGAAATCCCGCCGGGCCAGGTCTTCTTTCACATCCGGCACAAAGGCGACATGGTCCGGGTGGCGGCCGTCGGAATACGCCCCCTCGGTGCGGAAGGTCGTGATCTCGTACAGCTCCCCGCCGTGTTTGACGGTCACGGTGCCGTGCTGCAATCCCGTCGGGATGCAGTGCGCTTCCCCGAACAATTCCAGCACCTGTTCGGGGGTCGCGCTGGTGCAGAGGTCCCAGTCGTGCGGGGTCTGGCCAAGCAGACTGTCCCGCACACAGCCGCCCACCGCATAGGCGGCATAGCCTGCCGCATGGAGGCGCGTCAGCAGGGCCGCTGCACCAGGGTCCAGCGGGAAGGAAATGGTCTCAGCTGTCATGAAGGTTCCTCGTCGTATCGCAAAATGATCTGTTGTCCGTCCACGCCGCATTCCACCGACGGGAAGGCCGCTTCCGCCGCCGGGCGGGCGGCTTCCGGGTCGGTGATGATGGGCGAATAGTGCATGAGCCAGAGCCGCCGCACCCCGGCCCGCGCCGCCAGTTCAGCGTCCTGCCGGAAGGTGCTGTGCCCATACTGTTTCGCCTGGGCCTGCTGCGCATCGTCCGGGTAGGTGGCATCGCAGAGGAGCAGGTCGGCATCCTGTGCGGCCTGTTCCAGCGCGGCGCAGGGGGCCGTATCGCCGGAAAACACGAACCGCAGCCCTCTGCGGGGTGCGCCCAGCACCTGTCCGGGTGCAATGGCCGTCCCATCTTCCAGAGTGACCGGCTCCCCGCGCTGCAACAATCTCCACTGCTGCACCGGCACCCCCAGCGCCCTGGCTCTGGCCGGGTCAAAGCGGCCTGCGCGGGGCAGGTCCAGCCGGTAGCCCCGGCTGGGGACCCGGTGCTTCGTCCGGAAGGGCAGCAGTTCGGCCCCCACCGGCCAGCCGGGGGCCAGCGTTTCCAGCCGGACGGGGTCGGTGCCCAGCGGCACAGCCCGGATGGCATAGGGCTGGGGGCCGGTCAGGATGTGGATGGCACCCCAGACCGGCTCCATCCCCTCGGCCGGGCCAAAGATCGTCAGCGGCCGGGTGCGGCCCTGACAGCCCAGCGTTTGCAGCAGGCCGGGCAGGCCGAAGATATGGTCGCCGTGGTAGTGGGTCAGGCAGATGGCGTCCAGCTTCATCAGGTTGACCCCGGCGCGGCGGGCAGCGGTCTGGGTGCCCTCGCCGCAGTCGAACAGCAGGCTGTGCCCGCCGCATTCGGCCACTGCCGCCGTCAGGGCGCGGTTGGGCAGGGGCATGGTGGCCGCTGTGCCCAGCAGAGTAATGGTCAGCATAAAAAGTCCTCCATATCATTCCCCTTTAGTGTACCACACTTCGCCCCGGTGCACAATCGGCGCAGCGGGTGCATAGGCTGGGGCAGATGATGTTCCGGAAAGGAGGATGCGCCATGCAGCGCAAGCAAGGTCCCCGCAGGTCTTCCCACGCTCCCCGTCTGGTGCTGCTGTTGCTCTTCGTCCTGGTGCTGGCCGTGGCGGGCGGGCTGTTCAGCTGCGCGTTCCAGCCCATGATGGCCGCCCGCGGGACGATGCTGTTCCTGCCGGGGGTGTAAAAATTTTCGTGAAATTTCAGATCTTCTCTTGACTCCGGCAACGAGATCTGACCGCATGAAAATAAGCCGCACCTGCGAAGGCGCGGCTTATTTGTATGCTCAGGAAAGCCGATTCAGCCGGACGGCCACATACGGGTCCGGGAGCTTGAGCTCGTCGGCCAGGTCTTCTTCGGTGTCGTATTTATCCCCGGCCAGGCCGACGACCACACTGCACACCGCGTATCGGCCGCTGGGCGAAAGGGCGGTGATCTTTGCTTCTCCGTCGGCCACAGCCGTCACGACGCCGTTGGCGTCCACCGTGGCAACGCCCGGATTGCTGGTGACCCAGGTGATGGGCACACTGCCGCCGCTTTCCACGGCCACCGTGGCGCACAGGGCCTCCTGACTGCCCACCGTCTTGAGCAGCAGATCCGCCTTGTTCAGTGTGACCTTGCCGACCTCGGATGTGACCGTGACGGCGCACCGCAGCGCCTGCCCGTTGGAAGCAAAAGCCGTGATAGTGGCGCTGCCCGGCTTCTGGGCCGTCACGACGCCTTTGTCATCGACCGATGCGATGTTGGGGTCGCTGCTGCGCCACTGGTACACATAAATAAAGGAATGGTCGCTGTTGGTCAGCGTGAGCTGCTTTGCGGGGTGCAGGACATCGTACTGCTGCACCAGTTCCAGACTGGTCTCGCTGAGGGTGGGTTTCTGCGCCTCGGCCTTCTCCCCCTTGCGGGTGACGGTGACTTCGCAGGCGGCGCGGTCGCCGTGGTCCGAGATGGCGGTGATGGTGGCCTTGCCCACGCTGCGGGCCGTCACCTTGCCGTCACCGTCCACGGTGGCCACACTGGGGTTGCTGCTCATCCAGACGATGAAGTAATAATCGCTCTGCCCGCCGGTGTAAAGGTAGGCTTTGGGGCGCGGGTCGTCCGCCGTGATCTCCAGCTCCATCTCGGTCACTTCCAGCGCGAGCTTTGCGGAACGGTTCTCCGCGCGGGGCGCTGCCTGCGCCGCCAGCGGCGAGAGGGTCAGCGTTGCCCCCAACAACAGGGTACAGAGCGCCCGTCCCATCGGGTGAAAAGAATGTCTCATAGGGTCGAACGTCCCTCCTTTTTCGCTTCAAAGAATTGGAGTGCCGCACACAGGTACTTTTTCCGCGTCATGATCGTTCTCACTTTCGTTTCATTGTACACAGGATGCAAATTCTTTTCAAGCCGTTCGCCCTAAGAGTTCACAATTCGAGCCGCTTTTTGTGGAAACGCATAGTTTTTTGCAGCAAAAACTGTGCAAAAAATCCCATCCGGACCGTGTCTTTATGCCGGTTCCTCCGTGTAATATTGGGCCTGCGCGTTCCACAGCTCATAGTATTTTCCGGCGGTATCGGCCAGCAAGCGCTCGTGGGTGCCCTGCTGGATGACCTCGCCGTGGTCGAAGACGGCGATCTCATCGCAGAACTTGCAGGAGGACAGCCGGTGGCTGATGTAGATGGCCGTTTTGTCCCCCGCGATCTCGTTGAATTTGGCGTAGATCTCCGCCTCGGCCACGGGGTCGAGCGCGGCGGTGGGTTCATCCAGGATGATGAAGGGCGCATCCTTGTACAAAGCCCGCGCGATGGCGATCTTCTGCGCCTCACCGCCGGAGACGGTCACGCCGTTCTCGTCCAGCTCCTGATACAGCGCCGTGTCCAGCCCCTGCGGCATCGCCGCCAGCCGGTCGCGGAAGCCCGCCTTTTGCAGGCAGTCGGTCACGCGGGCGGCATCGTATCCGGTGCAGGCCGCGACATTCTGGCCCAGCGGGAGGGCCAGCAGCCGGAAATCCTGAAAGACGACCGAGAAGATGTCCATGTACTCGTCGTAGCGGTACTTCCGGATGTCGATCCCATTCAGCAGGATGACCCCCTCGGTGGGGTCGTACAGGCGGCAGAGCAGCTTGATGAAGGTCGTTTTGCCGCTGCCGTTCATCCCCACCACGGCCAGCCGCCCGCCGACTTTGAACTTCATGTTCAGGTGGCGCAGGGCATACTGCGCGCTGCCAGGGTAGCGGAAGGAGACATCCCGGAACTCCACCGTATACTGGCGGTCGCTCCGCTTTTCAGTGGTCAGGCTGCCCTGATACATGTTGTTGGGCAGGTCGAGGTAATCGAAGATGTTTTTCATATAGACGCCGTTGATCTCCATCTCGGCCAGCATGTTCACAAGGGTGACAACGCCCTGGAACAGGTTGGCGGCCGCACCGAGGTACTGCGTCACGGCATCCAGACCGAACGCCCCGCCGCAGGCCTTGAGGCAGACGAAGAGATAGACCAGCCCCATCAGCAGCGCCGGCACCGCCGAGGAGGCCGACCGGAAGATCCCCATCGCGCCCCGGCGCAGCCTCGCGTAGGCATCCCACAGACCCACCATATAGCCGCTGACGACATTCTGGTACTGGTCGTACATCCGCAGGTCGGGGGCGTTCTTCGGCTCTTCCGGCAGGGTGAGCTGGACGTGGAACATCCGGTTGCCCAGCTTCCCGGACTCCTGCAGCAGCGGCATATATTTGGCCGCCTGCCCCGCGAACACGGGCGACAGGCAGGCGGTGCAGACCATCACGGCCCAGAACGCCGCCAGAAACAGCGGGTGCCCCAGAAAGGCCAGCCGCCCATCCGGCACCGCCGCGGTGAACAGCCCCCAGCAGAGCACCACGCCGCCCAGGATCTGAAACAGTGCCGTGGCGATCTTCTCCACCAGCAAAATGCAGATCGTGCCGCCCGCACCCGATAGCCTGGCGTCCTGCTGGATCTGGCTGTACATGTCATAGACCCGCTGGCTGTCCTCATCCACGTAGTCAAGGGACATCTGTTTGTCCATATACGTTCGGGTCTGCCGCTGCCAGAGGTCGTCCGTTTCCGCTTCCTTCCAGTGGAGCGCCGCCGCGCGCAGAAAGGTCAGCACGGCGGTCGTGCCCAGGGTCCAGAGCACCCAGACCATCAGCCGGTGCGGGTCCCGCCCGCCGGACAGTTCGCCCACCAGCTGGGCCGACAGCCAGACCGTGGCATAAGGACTCAGCGCCGTGAGGGCGGCACTGGCAAAGGTAGCATAGAAAAACTTCGGCGACAGCTTCCAGAAGATGTTCCACTCCCGCCAGGCGTACCGGCACCCCTGCCGGATGGTGATCGTTTTGTTCGATGCGCTCATGCTTCGTTCTCCTCCCGGTAATACTGGCTCTGCACCTCAAACAGGTCGGCGTAGCCGCCGCCCCGTTTCAGCAGCTCTTCGTGGGTGCCCTCCTCGGCCACCCGGCCGTCCTTCAGATAGAGGATGCGGTCGCAGAAGCGGGTGGAGGCCAGCCGGTGCGAGATGAACAGGCTGGTCTTGCCTGCCGTCATCTCGTTGTATTTCTGGTAGATGTCGTTCTCGGCGATGGGGTCGAGCGCAGCGGTCGGCTCATCCAGAACCAGCACAGGCGCGTCCTTGTACAGCGCGCGGGCCAGCATCAACCGCTGGGTCTGCCCGCCGGACAGCTCGATGCCGTCTTCGTAGACCTCCCGGCCGATCTGCGTTTCCAGCTGTTTGGGCAGGCTCTGCACCTTTTCGGTCAGGCCTGCTTCGTCCAGGCAGTGCCAGACGCGGGCTTCGTCGATGCCGGTGCGGCACTGGGCCACATTCTCGGCCACGGTGGCCGACAGGACCGAGAAATCCTGGAACACCGCCGCGAACAGCTTGTAATAATCCCGGCGGTTATACGGGCGGATGTCCTGCCCATTGAGCAGGACGCGGCCCTCGGTGGGGTCGAGGAAGCCGCAGAGCAGCTTGACCAGCGTGGTCTTGCCCGCACCGTTCAGGCCCACGATGGCGAGGTTCTCGCCGGGGCGGACGGTCAGGTCGAGCTTGTGGATGGTGTCCTTCTCCGCGCCGGGGTACCGGTAGCTGACCCCTTCGAGCCGCAGCTCATAGGGGGTATCCAGCCGCTTTTCCAGCGGGAGGCCGTCCTCAAAGCGGAACGGTTCCGGATATTCGAGAAATTCCCGCACGGTAGAGATGTCGAGACACTGCTTGTGCAGTTTTGCAAACTTTTCCAGAATGCCGCTGACCCACTGGGCAAAGCCGGTGGCCGCGCCGAAATAGAGCAGGAATTGCGAGACCGGCAGGCCCCGTTCCAGCGTCAGCCAGATCAGGTAGGCATAGGCCGCGCCGTTGCGCACCAGCAGCAGGGCCAGGTCGATGACATTGGCCCAGAGGTAGGCCGTCTCCCGCCGGAGCAGGAAGCCGTGGTAGAGCCGCATCGTGCTCTCCCAGAGTTCTTCCACCCACTCCCGCAGGCCGAAGATGCGGATATCCTTGCCGTACTGCCGGTCGGTGGCGACCTTCTGCACATAGGCCAGCCGCTTCACATACCCGGCTTCCTCCTCGCGGTGGCGGTAGCCCCACTCGTTGATCCGCCGGGACGCCAGATAGCTGACGACCGATGTGGCGCAGACCAGCAGGCAGAGCCAGGCGTTCAGGCCGGACAACAGCAGCAGGTAGGCCCCGAAGCCGAAGAGGTTGGTCAGGATCTCGCCCCAGCTCACCCAGAATGCTTCGACGGATTCATTGTTGGTGCTTCCGGCCCGGTCGGCCTTGGCGCTCAGATCCAGAAAGCGCTTGTCCAGCAGGTTCGGGTAGGAGGTGCCGGCCCGCTTGCGGGCCGAGAGGTCCAGGATATCGACCCGGACGTTCATTTTTCCAAAGAGATTCAGTTCGCTCAGATAACTTTGCAGGAAGGTCAGTGCGACCAGCAGCACGGAAAAACCGCCAATGACCGCCAGCAGACGGCCCAGCGCCATCCCCTGTTCCAGCACCCGGAGCACCGCCGGGGCAAACAGCAGCTCCGCGATGGTCCTGCCCGCCGTGACCAGCGCCAGCGAGAGGCCGACCGTGAACACCGTCCAATGTCTGCCCCGCCATGCCACGCCCAGCATATAGGCCGTGATCTGCCAGAGGTCGTATTTTGGTTTTTGCTTCGTTTTGTTCGTTCCCGTTTCCATGTGGGATTCCCCTTTCGTTCGTCTGGGCCTATCCTACCACAAAAAATCGTCCCCGGCACAGATCGGGGACGAACGGTTCATTTTGGGGGATGAATTGCAATGGTTTCCTTGGTACAACCTCTCCGTTGTACAACCTCTCAGTCTCGCTTGCGCTCGACAGCTCTCCTGGTAGGAGAGCCTCTGGCGAAACCGGAGACGTTGCAGGGACTGCCAAGGCCTCTCCTACAAGGAGAGGTGGCAATGCGAAGCATTGACGGAGAGGTTGTACGAAGTTCCATTTTCACATTTGCGGGATCAAGATCTCCGTCGTGAAGGCTCCATCCTCGCTGTTGCGGCTGAGGTAGCCGTCCAGTTTTTCGACGATGGCGTCGATGCGCACCAGACCGAAGCCGTGGCCCGCGCCCTTGGTGGTGGCGAACCGCCCGGCAAGTTTTGTCTGCTTCTGGCTGGCCGTGAAGTTGGTGAACGAGATGTAGAGCTGGGTGCCCTTCATATCCATGTACACCCGAATGAGGCGTTCGGCTTCGGGCAGGGCGGCGCTGGCATCCATGGCGTTGTCGAACAGGTTGCCGAGGATGCAGCAGAGGTCCAGCTCGCTCATCTTCAGCCGGACCGGGATGTGGGCGTCGATCTGCACCGGGATGTTCCGGCTCTTCGCGAGGGAGATCTTGCTGTTGAGGATGGCATCCGCCATGGCGTTGCCCGTCTTGACCGCAAGGTCCACGGTGTTCAGGTCGGTGTCCAGCTGGTCAAGATAGGCCCGGACGCCCTCCAGATCCCCCTGTGCCGCCAGGATCTTCATGGTCTGGATGTGGCCGCGGTAATCGTGCCGCCAGCCCCGCATCTGGCGGTACATGTTGTCCACCTCTTTGTAATGCGTCTCGATGAGCTCCCGCTGGTAGGCTTCGATGCGGTGATCCAAAAGCCTTGAAAAAAGTTTCAGCATCTGTTTTCCCTTCCTCTGCCTCATGTCCTCTCGATGATGGCCCGGTTCAGCGGCTCATAGCTGCCGCGCGGCAGGGGCAGCACTGTGCCGTCCGCCAGAACGACCTCCTTTTTGGTCACGCGGCGGATCTGCTTCAGGTTCAGGATCATCCCCCGCCCCACCCGGAAGAACTGCTCGTCCAGCTCCGCCTCGAACTCGGCCAGCGTCCGCTTGAGGGTATAGTCCTGCCTGGCGTGGACGGTCACATAGTTCTGGTGCACATCCAGATACCGCACCTCATACAGCGGCAGACGGATCATCTCGCCGGAACGTTCGAGGTTCAGGCAGCGCTCGTTCCGGCGGTGCTTCTCCCACGCGCGGTCGAGCACGGCACAGAGCTTTTCGGGGCGGACCGGCTTCATCAGGTAATGGAGCGCGGCCACATCGTAGCCCTCGGCGATGTAATCCGAGTAGCCGGTGATGAAGACGATCTGCACGGCTTCGTTCTCCTGCCGGACCGTTTTGGCCAGCGTAACACCATCTGCGCCGGGCATTTCCACATCAAGCAGTAATAAATCAAAGTTTTTATCCTCTGCGTAGCAGAACAGGAACTGTTCCGCCGAGGAAAAGGCCCGGCATTCCAGCGCGACGCCCCGCTGCTCTGCCCAGTGCGCCACGATGCCGCGCACATAGTCCGCATCCGCTGCGCTGTCGTCGCAGACCGCTGCCCGATACGCCATCCTGTTCTCTCCCCTCTGTTATCTTTTTTCCGATTATGACACATTTCCGGTGGGATTGCAACAAAAAAAGAGGCTGCAACACTCCCCCAGTCACGGCGCTGCCGTGCCAGCCCCCTCAGAGAGGGGGCCTTGGCGTGGCGGTAGGCCGGAAAAGCCTCCCTCTTTGAGGGAGGTGGCATCGCGCAAGCGATGACGGAAGGAGTATCGCAGCCTCTTCGGCTGGTTCTTAGTAGTTGTGCTTCTTCAGCTCAAAATAGCTCTGGGGATGTGCGCAGACGGGGCACTTGAGGGGTGCGGACTTGCCGATGTAGGTGTAGCCGCAGTTCCGGCACTGCCAGACCTGCTGCTCCTCGCGGGCGAAGACCTGATTGTTCTTCAGGTTCTCGGCCAGCTCGCGATAGCGCTCCTCGTGCTCCTTTTCGATCTGTGCCACCATGGTGAAGAGAGCAGCCAACTGGGGGAAACCCTCTTCCTTGGCCTCTTTCGCCATGCGGGGGTACATCTCGGTCCACTCGTCATGCTCGCCGCCCGCTGCCATTTCCAGGCAGGTCATGGTGTCGGGGATGGAGCCGCCGTGCAGGGCTTTGAACCACATCTTGGCGTGTTCCTTTTCGTTGGCGGCCGTCTCCTCAAAGATCGCGGCCAACTGCTCGTAGCCTTCCTTCTTGGCTACGCTGGCGAAGAAGGTGTACTTGTTGCGGGCCTGGCTCTCGCCTGCAAATGCTTCCCACAGGTTTTTCTCGGTCTTGGTGCCCTTGAGTTCCATAATCCATGCTCTCCTTTATTGTTGTGTGTATGTGCTCGCCTCCGGCTGCAACCGGGGCGTTCCTTCTGAGAGTATTATAACAGAATTCGAGCTCGAAATCAAGAATAATTCCTATTTATTTTGAGAATCATTTTCAATTAGTGCTGCTTCAGCGCACAGACGGCCAGGCTGAGGGCGCTCCACGCAGCCTGATACATCAGCACGGCGGCAACGGACAGGGTGCCGATGCTGCCCGCATAGGTCAGCAGCACACCGATGGCCACCGAGAACCAGACCGACACCAGCTGCACCGTAGTGGCCGCCGTCTCGGCGTTCTGGGCCTGCTCGGCGGCGCGGAGACCACCGATGAGGCTGACGAAGCCCTCATCGTGCAGCATACAGCAGCGGGCGGCGTTCTCCGGCTGCGCCGGGGCGGCGTTCAGGGCGTCGCACTGGTCCTGTTCCAGCAGGGTGATCATGCCCTCCGGCAGATGGTAGGCGTCGGTGATGTGCCTGGCGGTCAGGCTGGGGTCTTTGCAGGTGACCAGAAGGCGGATGTTCTCCTTCTGCAGCACTTCCAGCCCGCGGGCCGCATTCCGCCCGCCTGTGGAGCGCAGCACGAACATGGCGTGGAGATTGCCCGAAACCGCCAGATACAAGATCTGCAAGGTCCCATGCTGGGAGTGCTCTTCCTCGTACTCCGTTTCGGGCACGGGGACGCCCTCCTTTTCCATATAGGCGCGGTTGCCGATCAGGACACGGTTGTTATCGCACCAGGCCGCAAAGCCGAGACCGTAGTGGGTCTCCAGATCCTTGACGGGATAGAGGATGTCGGTGCGGTCCTCAATGATCTGGCGGAACAGGCCGCGCAGAGTCTCGCAGCTCTGGTTCAGGATGCTGGCCGCATAGAGGATGGCGCGGTCGATGCGGCCCCCCTTGAAGATGCGGATGTCCTCCAGATTCACGCTGTCCGCGGTGAAAAGCTCGTCGGCGTCCACCTGCACGGTGTCCACGCCGCCCAGTTCTTCAATCGCGGCCCAGCCGGGAATGACCGCACCGGCAGCGGCGGCGCTCTTTTGCAGCCGCAGGGTGGCCAGACCGGCCACCAGCGTGGAGGAGAGCGGAGCGCCCATGCAGAGCATGGCGGTCATGGCCGCAGCCATGCCGTTGAGCCCGCCGCCGAACAGCAGGAACGCCAGACCGCTGAGCACTGCAGCCCCCAGCAGGATGTACGACGTCTTGCGGGCGCGGCGCTCACTGGCGCGCTCGCCAAAGCTCTGTTCCAGCAGGGCGTCGTCCCACTGGACCGGGCGGCTGAGCAGGACCCAGGGGTCCTTTTCGTCCAGACTGCGGGCAAGCATCCGGATCAGGTCTTTGTCCTTGACCCGGAACGCCCCCTGCAGCCCGGCCGGGTCTTTGGTGGCCAGGTCGTAGCCGTTTTTCACAGCGGCCAGCTGCACCCGGCTGCCCAGCAGGGCCATGAACAGCCCCAGCGCCGCGATGCCGGACAGCAGCGTCCAGCTGGACGTCTGGTAGCTCCTGGCGTTGAGCAGGGCGATGGCGGCTTCCAGCGCCGCACCGCAGGCGGCCAGCGCGGGCATGGTGTCTGCACTGGGGCGGCGGTCTTTTTTCAGGCCGCTCAGACCGTCCCGCAGGACGGGGTAGGCCACGGCCAGCGCCGCAGCCAGCACCAGCAGGTTGGCGGCGTAGAATGCCGCCGGAGCGACGACCGGGTCCAGCGAGGCAATGGGTGCCAGCAGGCCCGCCGCCGTCAGCCCGAAGTGGAGCAGCACCACAGCCAGGATGCCGCTGAGCACACAGCGCAGCGTGAGTTCTGCGCTCATCTTATGCAGCTTCTCGTCCACGGTTTCGGGGGTAGACTCTTCGGCAGGCTCTGCGGCAGCTTCCTCTGCCGGGGCCGCAGGCGTCTCGGCTGCGGATGCGTCGCCGGGTGCGGCTTTTGCAGCCGCTTCCGCAGGCTGGGCAGTTTCGGCGGGTGCAGCATCCGGTGCGGAGACCGGCGCTTCCGGCTCCTCCTCAAGGCCCACCAGCGGGATGCTCATGCTGTCGTCCATGCTGGGCGGCGTCTCCCGCGTGGGGGCCGCAGGCGCGGCTTCGTCGTCGCCTTCCCCAAAGAAGCGGAAGGGCTGGGACGGCTCCGGTCGGGCCTCTTCCGGCTCCTGCTTGCGGGTCCGGTCCTCGGCGAAGACCATCTTCGGCAT
>ERZ1035006.2219-NODE-2219-length-11376-cov-3.542090_pt1 | contig 11376 bp, 7 predicted proteins | sample MGYA00520694_ERZ1035006 | MGnify/ENA primary metagenome ERZ1035006 (study PRJEB33766, sample SAMN09781746) | gut metagenome | biome: gut microbiome | host: Homo sapiens | place: Madagascar | study: EMG produced TPA metagenomics assembly of the PRJNA485056 data...
CAAAGCTTCCAAGTAATTTCAGATGTGAAGAAACTCTTGAACAATATTTAAAAAGAAATAATATAACCGGAATCGAGGGCATTGATACCAGAGCCCTGACTAAGATTTTGCGGGAAAAGGGTACCATGAATGGCATGATCACAACCGATGAGAACTATTCACTGGATGAGGTATTGCCTAGAATCCGTGCATTTAAGATCGGACATGTGGTCCTGGAAGTTACCTGCAAGGAGAAGAAGGTTTATCCGGCAGAAGGTAACCAGATCTACAAGGTAGCAATGATCGATCTCGGTGTAAAGAGAAATATCATCCGTTCTTTGCAGAAGCGTGGTTGTGAGGTTACCTTATATCCGGCAGAGACTCCGGCAGAGGAAATTCTGGCAGGAAATCCGGACGGAATTATGCTGACAAATGGGCCTGGCGATCCGAAGAGCTGTGTGAAGACCATCGAAGAGATTAAGAAATTATTTGCAACCGATGTTCCGATCTTCGCAATCTGTCTGGGACATCAGCTGCTTGCGCTGGCCAATGGCGGTGATACGGAGAAGATGAAGTATGGTCATCGTGGAGCCAATCATCCGGTTCGGAACTTAAAGACCGGAAAGGTATATATATCTACACAGAATCACGGTTATATGGTAAAGGAAAGCTCACTGGATCGTGAAGTGGCAGAAGTAAGCTATGTGAATGTAAATGACGGAACCGTAGAAGGTGTACATTATCTTGGAAAGAATGTACAGACCGTACAGTTCCATCCGGAGGCATGTGCCGGTCCGCTGGATACAGATTTCTTATTTGATGAGTTTATGAATATGATGGAGGTGTCAAAATAATGCCAAAGATTGCAAGTATTAAAAAGGTTGTAGTAATTGGTTCGGGCCCGATTGTAATCGGACAGGCTGCTGAGTTTGATTATGCAGGAACACAGGCATGTCGTTCTCTTCGAGAAGAGGGAATCTGCGTTGTTTTGATCAATTCAAATCCTGCAACCATCATGACAGATAAAGATATTGCAGATAAGGTGTATATTGAACCATTGACACCGGAAGTTGTAAAGAAAGTTATTATGAAAGAAAAGCCGGACAGCGTTCTTCCGACACTGGGTGGACAGGCAGCATTAAATATTGCTATGGAACTGGAAGAGTCCGGATTCTTAAGAGAGCATAATGTACGTCTGATCGGTACCACTGCGCAGACGATTAAGAAGGCCGAGGATCGGGATGAGTTTAAGAAGACCATGGAGAAGATCCATGAGCCATGTGCACCGTCACAGGTAGTTACGACAGTAGAGGATGGTCTGGAGTTTGTTAAGACGATCGGCTATCCGGCAGTATTGCGTCCGGCCTATACACTGGGCGGCTCCGGCGGTGGTATTGCAGCAAATGAAGAGGAATTTGTAGATATTCTGGAGAACGGTCTCCGTCTTTCCCGAGTAGGGCAGGTTCTGGTAGAACGTTGCATTGCCGGTTGGAAAGAGATTGAGTATGAGGTAATGCGGGATGCTAACGGTACCTGTATTACAATCTGTAATATGGAAAATCTGGATCCGGTTGGTGTCCATACCGGTGACAGTATCGTTGTTGCACCATCCCAGACTCTGGCTGATAAAGAGCATCAGATGCTCAGAAGTGCAGCTTTGAATATTATCAGTGAGCTGGATATCAAGGGTGGTTGTAATGTACAGTTCGCATTGAATCCAGATTCCTTTGAGTACTGCGTAATCGAGGTAAATCCGCGTGTAAGCCGTTCTTCCGCACTGGCATCCAAGGCAACCGGTTATCCGATCGCAAAGGTAGCAGCAAAGATTGCTCTCGGATATAATCTGGATGAGATCAAGAATGCAGTTACCGGTAAGACCTATGCAAGCTTTGAGCCGACTCTGGATTATGTGGTTGTTAAGATTCCGAGACTGCCGTTTGATAAGTTTATTAAGGCAAAGCGTACACTGACAACACAGATGAAGGCCACCGGTGAGGTTATGAGTATCTGCACAAACTTCGAAGGTGCGTTGATGAAGGCACTCCGTTCTCTGGAGCAGCATGTTGACAGTTTGATCTATCTGGACTATGACAAGCGTCCGCTGGAAGAGATTCATGAGCGTCTGCATAATGTAGATGACCGTCGTATCTTTGTAATTGCAGAAGCAATTCGCCGTGGTATTTCACTGGGTGAGATTCATTCGATTACTAAGGTCGATATCTGGTTCCTGGATAAGATCGCAAATCTGGTCAAGATGGAGCAGAAGCTGCGGGATGCAAAGGAAATTGATAAGGAATTGATGCAGGAAGCAAAACGCATGGAATTCCCGGATAAGGTAATTGCTCAGATTGTCGGAAAGACAGAGGCTGAGATTAAGGAAATGCGTTATGCCATGGGCATTCATGCTTCTTATAAGATCGTTGATACCTGTGCGGCAGAGTTCGAGGCAACGACCCCTTACTATTATTCCTGCTTTGATGGCGAGAACGAGGTGGAAGAGGATCATTCCAAGAAGAAGATCATGGTTCTCGGTTCCGGTCCGATCCGAATCGGACAGGGCATTGAGTTTGACTTCTGTTCGGTTCATGCAACCTGGGCATTAAAGGCACAGGGATATGAGACCATTATTGTAAATAATAATCCGGAGACTGTAAGTACAGACTTCGATATTGCAGATAAGTTGTATTTTGAACCGCTGACACCGGAAGACGTAGAGTCGATTGTGAATCTGGAGAAGCCGGACGGAGCCGTGGTACAGTTTGGTGGACAGACTGCGATCAAGTTAACAGAAGCACTCCTGAAGATGGGTGTTACGATTCTGGGAACCAGTGCAGAGAATGTAGATGCAGCAGAGGATCGTGAGCTGTTCGATGAGATCCTGGAAGAGTGCTGTATTCCAAGACCTGCCGGTAAGACAGTATTTACCTGTGAAGAGGCATTGGAAGCTGCACATGAGCTGGGATATCCGGTACTGGTGCGTCCATCCTATGTATTGGGTGGCGCCGGCATGCAGATTGCAATTGCCGATAAGGATATTGTAGAGTTTATGGATGTAATTAACCGAAATGTACAGGAGCATCCGATTCTGGTTGATAAATACCTGATGGGTAAGGAAGTGGAAGTTGATGCGGTATGTGATGGCGAGGATATTGTAATCCCTGGTATCATGGAGCATGTAGAGCGTGCCGGTATCCATTCCGGAGACAGTATTTCCGTATATCCTGCGGGATTGCCGGATAAGATTAAGCGTGTTATTACGGAATATACAAGAAAGCTGGCCAAGAGTCTGCACGTAATCGGTCTGATCAATATCCAGTTTATTGTATATCAGGATGAGGTATATGTAATCGAGGTAAATCCGAGATCTTCACGGACAGTTCCTTATATCAGTAAGGTAACCGGTATTCCGATCGTAGATCTTGCATCCCGCGTTATTACAGGTGCAAAATTAAAAGAGCTTGGTTACACACCTGGTTTACAGCCGGAGTCAGAATACTATGCAATTAAGATGCCGGTATTCTCATTTGAGAAGCTTCGTGGAGCTGAGATCAGTCTGGGACCTGAAATGAAGTCAACCGGTGAGTGTCTGGGTATTTCAAAAGACTTTAATGAGGCATTGTACAAGGCATTCCTTGGTGCCGGAGTCAGACTTCCAAAGCATAAGAAGATGATACTGACAGTAAAGGATTCCGATAAGCTGGATGCTATTGAGATCGGAAGAAGATTTGCGGCACTCGGATACGAGATTCATTCTACGAAGAGTACTGCAAGAGTATTGAATGAGCACGGGGTTCCGGCACAGGTAATCAATAAGGTAGAGGAGCCGTCTCCAAACCTGCTTGACCTGATCCTGAGTCATGAAATCGATTTGATCATTGATACTCCTTCCCAGGGTGTAGAACATAGCAAGGATGGATTTATCATCCGTCGTCATGCAATTGAGACCGGTGTATACTGTCTGACAAGTCTGGACACGGCAGATGCATTGCTGACCAGTCTGGAGGCAAACGAGCAGGATCTGACAGTCATTGATATCGGCGAGATCAAATCCGTAGAAGAGCAGTAGTTAGATGTACTATCATACGTTAAACGATTATCTGAAAAGTAAATACGGACGAAAGATATACAAGATAGCCCTGGATGCCGGTAGAACCTGTCCCAATCGGGACGGGCGCTGCGGCAGCCGGGGCTGCATCTTTTGCAGTGGAAACGGCTCCGGAGAGTTCGCGGCAGACAGAAACCGGCCGATATCGGAACAGCTGCAGGAGGCGAAAAGCCGGATTCAAAAGAAGCTGCCACAAGGAGATGTAGGTTATATTGCGTATTTTCAGGCATTTACGAATACCTATGGCACGGTAGAAGAATTGGAACCCATATTCCGGGAGGCAATCAAGGATCCGGAGGTTGTGATCCTGTCGATTGCGACCAGACCGGACTGTCTGCCTCCGGACATTCTTGCTATGCTGGAGCGGTTGAACCGGTATAAACCGGTATGGGTAGAGCTGGGACTACAGACAATCTGGGAAGATACCGCACAGTATATACGCCGGGGATACGATCTGGCAGTCTATGATCAGGCGGTGAGGGCACTGACGGAAAGGAATCTGGAGGTGATCACCCATGTGATTCTCGGACTTCCGGGAGAAACGGCGGAGCAGATGCTGGCAACGGTAGAATACGTAGGACGGACCGGAACGCAGGGAATCAAGCTGCAATTGCTGCATGTGTTAAAGGAAACGGATCTGGAAACGGATTATCGGAATGGAAAGTTTCGGGTGTTGGAAATGATGGAGTATATTGATATTCTGGAACAATGCATCCGGCATCTTCCGAAGGATATGGTAATTCACCGGCTGACGGGGGATGGAGATAAGAGATTACTGGTCGCACCGCAGTGGAGCGGCAATAAACGGATGGTAATGAATACCATCCGTCGGGAATTTACTGTAAGAAATGTCATACAGGGCAGTGCAGTTTCTGAAACAGAAGTGTAACAACCGGATCAGACGGTTTCAGAAAGCGGCAAATGGAGCAGGCGTGCAGCATTCTCTCCGAGAATGGCAACTTGCTCTTCTTTCGTTAACGGCAGCTGCTGCAGGGCATGAATATCTTCAGTCTGATCATTCCATGGAGAATCGGTTGCAAAAAGAATGCGGTCGGCGCCGTGGTTCTGAATGATCCGGAGTAACTGGGATTCGGATATAAAACCGAATGTATAAGCCAGATCGAAGTAAACCGGCTTTCCGACTAATAATTCCTCTACGGCATCCCATTGCTTCCAGCCACCGGTGTGTGCAAGGATGATTCTGGCAGATGCAGGATCTTTGGCGTGTTCCTCTACATAACAAAGCATCTGAACAGCTTCCTCCGGAGGACAGTGCACTTCTTCCGGGAGGCCGACATCGACACCTGCATGAATGATGACGATCAACCCCAGATCGACAGCTGCAGTGATTAGTTTCAGATATCGGGGATCGTTGATATGAACACCCTGATAATCAGGATGTAGTTTGATGCCAGGTAGCCCAAGCTCCCGGATATAAGATAATTTCTGAATAATATCTTCATTATCCGGATGAATTCCGCCAAAGGAAATGATATGGTCGGTTCCGTTTATGGCAGACGCACACTGATTGATCGTATCAAACTGGGACGGCTTGGTAACCACCGGCAGGATCACGGAGTAATCGACGCCGGCCTGTTGCATGGAGGCCTTTAATCCATCCAGAGTTCCGTTGGTTCTGGCATGAATGCCGGCAGCGGTTTCCAGCTTATGAATGGTCCTTTCGGCAATTGCATCCGGAAAGGTATGTGTATGAAAATCAATAATCATAATGAAATGCTTCCTTCTTTCTTAAATATCTGATCACGAAATATTATAAGGCAAAGTTAAAAAATAGGCAAGATATATGCAATTTGCATAAAAAACTTTGTGCAAATCATAAAAATGACTAAAAAGTGCAAAAAAGGCATTGGCTTATATTGTGTAACATGCTATAATTTTAAACAACAATTTAGCAATTATGGGGAGGCTGACGAATGAATACAATTATTATGACATCCGGTTCTGATATTCAGGGCTACGACATTACAGACTATCTTGGACTGGTAAGCGGACAGACTGCATTAAATGCAAAGTTTTTCCAGGAATTCAGTGGCAATACGGAAATGGATGCAAAAGAGAGCCAGGCATTGACCAAGAAGATGTCTCAGGTACATCAGACAGCTGTTAGCATGATGCAGGAAGAAGCTAAGAAGCTTGGTGCCAATGCGGTTATCGGTATTACACTGCGATACAATGAGCTGACCAGCAGTCTGACAAACAATAATACGATCGGTATTATTGCAACCGGTACAGCAGTCATCGCTAAGGAAAAAGAAAACAGAAATTACGAAGGTGTTCGTCAGGATCTGTATGTTACCAATTATTATACGAAGCTGTTATTACGGCCGGTACAGGTTCGGATTCGTGCAGACAAGAATACAACAAGAATCTCACCGGTATTTATGAATTATCGGAATGAAGAGATCCGTGCGATTCGTGCAGATGTAGAGCTTTCTACTTATTATGATGAGAAGATCGTTCTTCGGGACATGGATTTCACCTTTGAGAAGAATAATATCTCACAGTTGGAGGCAGACTGGATTGAGTGTGATATCAAGGAACGGGAAGTGAAGATGATCAAGGATGCGAAGGTTATAGTACGGAAGTATGTAACAGCCAGAAAGGTTATCAGCTGCGAGGAGCTTCCGATCACGACCGACTTGACCTACCGTCGTCTGGAAAGTCTGAAGAAGAAGCGTGGAATTGATGCCGTTGTAAAATATCAGTCAAACGGAATGATCTGGACCTGTGTATGCGGATGCATTAATAAGGTCAGTGATGCTGAGTGTGATGTCTGTGGAAGAAAGGAAGCGGATATCAAGAAGGATCTCGGCTTCAATTATGAAGAGATGCTGGATAAGATGGCATCCAAGAGTAATGTTACAGAGATGAAGGATGTCGTGATCAAGGATTACATTAAGAAGATCGATCCGGAATCACGTATGGAATTACTTCAGACTCTGGAGTCAGCACTGCAGTATGAGAAGACGCGTGGTGACATGAAGGAAGTTGTTATCGAAAAGGTTCAGAATATTTTTGAATCTTAATTATTCGTTGTATTGGGTACAGGGAGAGAAGAAAAGGGCGAAGCAGAAGTCTTCGTCCTTTTTCAACTCTAAAAGCAAAGGAGAAACACATGAAAAAATATCTGATGGCACTGGATCAGGGAACAACCAGTTCCCGGTGCATTATTTTTAATCGCGAGGGCGAGATCGTAAGCGTTGCACAAAAGGAATTTCGCCAGTATTATCCTCAAAGCGGCTGGGTGGAGCATGATCCGATGGAAATATGGTCAACGCAGATGGGCGTGGCCAGAGAAGCATTGGAGCGGCTGGGAGTCACCAGCCGGGAGATAGCGGCACTCGGTATTACGAATCAGAGAGAAACAACGATACTCTGGGACAAGGAGACCGGAGAACCGATCTATCCGGCGATCGTATGGCAGTGCAGACGGACGGCTGATATCTGTGAAAAGCTGGAAATAAAGGGTTATGGTGATATGATTTTCCGGAAGACCGGCCTGAAGGTGGATGCATATTTTTCCGCAACGAAGATACAGTGGATATTAAATCATGTTGAGGGAGCCAGACAGAAGGCAAGAGAAGGGAAGATTTTGTTTGGTACCGTTGACAGCTGGCTGATCTGGAAGCTGACGAAAGGGGCAGTTCATGCAACGGATGTTACCAATGCTGCCCGTACCATGCTATATAATATAGTTGAGAAAAAATGGGACAGAGAGATTCTGAATTTGCTGGATATACCGGAAGCGATATTGCCGGAGGTTCATGATTCTTCTTATATATATGGTGAGACTGACAGCATGATATTTGGCAGTCCGATACCGATTGCGGGAGTGGCCGGCGATCAGCAGGCGTCTTTATTCGGACAGGCCTGTTTTGAAAAGGGCGATATTAAGAATACTTATGGAACCGGCGGATTTTTGCTGATGAACACGGGAGAAACACCGGTATTTTCCGATAACGGACTGCTAACAACAATTGCATGGGGAATAAATGGAACGGTAAATTATGCGCTGGAAGGCTCGGTATTTGTGGCGGGCGCAGCGATACAGTGGCTGCGGGATGAAATGGGGCTGATATCCTCTGCAGCGGAATCCGAGGCGATTGCAGCTTCGGTTCCGGATACCAATGGTGTCTATATGGTGCCTGCGTTCGTGGGACTCGGAGCACCTTACTGGGATCCGTATGCCAGAGGAATCCTGACCGGACTGACCAGAGGCAGCAATCGGAATCATATTGTACGTGCGGTTCTGGAAGCGTTGGGATACCAGACATATGATGTAGTTAAGCTGATGGAACAGGAGGTCGGAATCGAGCAGATCCGTTGTCTGAAGGTAGACGGCGGTGCCTGCGCGAATAATTTCCTGATGCAGTTCCAGGCGGATGTTCTGGATACGACAATTGAACGACCGCAGTGTATAGAGACCACGGCACTGGGAGCGGCCTGTCTGGCCGGACTGGGTGTCGGATTCTATGAAAGTCCGGAGGAAATCGCCGCAAACTGGAAGAAGGAACGGATATTTGAACCGAAGATGTCAAAGGCTGAGCGGGAATCAAAGCTGAATGGATGGAAAGAAGCAGTGGCACAGACCATGTACAGGGAACGGTAAAAAGCCTTTGAGGTTTTACTGCAGGAATGGTATAATGGGCGCAGACAAAATGAATCAGCAGCAGGAAGGATAGGGATAAAATGGAAGTTAAAACAGTGATTTTTGATCTGGACGGTACCTTATTGAATACATTGGAGGATCTGCGCACAGCGACCAATCATGCACTTCGGGAATTCGGTTATCCGACAAAAAGCCTGGAGGAAGTACGACTGGCAGTCGGAAACGGAGTAGCAAAGCTGATTGAACGGGTGATTCCGGATGGAGCAGAAAATCCGGATTTTCCTCCGTGTTTGGAATGCTTCCGACAGTATTATTCAGAGCATTTGCAGGATCAGACAGCACCGTATCCGGGAATTATAGAAATGCTACAATGGTTACAGGAGCAGGGATATGGTATTGGAATCGTATCAAACAAGTTTGATGCCGCGGTTAAAAAGCTGCGGGATGATTATTTCAAAGAATATATTCCGGTAGCGATCGGAGAGTCTTCGGATGTCCGGAAGAAACCGGCACCGGATTGTGTTTATAAGGCAATGAAGGAGCTGGACTGTACAGCGGCTACGACAATCTATGTCGGGGATTCGGATGTGGATGTACAGACGGCACATAATGCAGGACTTCAGTGTGTAGGTGTTTCATGGGGCTTCCGCGGACATGATTTTCTGGTGGCGAACGGGGCAGACTTTATTATTGAGGAACCGATGGAACTGTGTGAACGTCTGAAGAGTGGTCTGTAACGGCGGTTGATTATGGTAGAACAATATTTAGTACGAATGATGCTCGATAAAGGGTATTGTCAGGAATGGAATGAAGAACCGTATATATTTACCAGACGGGCCGGGCAGGAATGCTATGTGGTAATGCTAAGGGATGCGGCAGCTTCGTGGAATGGTATTATGCGCAGGCGGCAGGAACTGACTGCATATTATCAGGCACGGGGAATGGAGCACGTCTATCATTTGTATATCATGTGCCGGAAGGATGCCATGTTTCCGGAAGAGCTTTTGCATCTGACAGAGACGGTTCCGAATTTCTGGCTTTACACCAGCGATCAGAGACGATTCTGGCAGTACGAGCATCAGCCGACGGAATTTGACGGACTGAATGCGGAGCTTGAGAAGCATCAGAAGCGGAGATGGACGGACAGGCTGCCGTTTACGGCCCGGACAGCACCGTGGATAACCGCGGCGCTCATTATAATAAACAGTTTCTGCTTTTTCTATCCGGTATTGACGGGAAGGTATGATGCATGGATTGAAAACGGTATGAACAGTAAGGTGTATGTATTTGAAATGCACCAGTGGTACCGGCTGTTTACCAGTATGTTTCTGCACGGAGGCCTGGAACATCTGTTGAACAATATGCTGGTGCTTCTGCTTATGGGAATCTATCTGGAACCGGTACTTGGAAAGATGCGGTATCTGTTGATCTATCTGGTGTCCGGATTGTTTGGAAGTGTATTGTCCTGTGTTTTGTGGGGCGGAACAGCAGGCTCGGTAGGAGCATCCGGAGCAATCTTCGGCTTGAGCGGAGCTATGCTGGCACTGGTTCTTTTCTATAGAAAGTATGTACCGCAGTTATCGGCTCGAAGAGTAATATTCATGTGCGTGGCATCCTTGTATAACGGATTTACATCGGTAGGCGTGGATAATGCTGCACATATAGGCGGCCTGCTTGCTGGATTTGTTTTAGTAATTATTACTAATAAATTCCATAAAAAATGTATATAAATAGTAAAATGTGAAGGATACAGGTTGTAAATGAAAATTTAATGTGTTACACTGGAAATAGTGAAAATTGTGGGGTGTTATAATTGGGCATCAGTTATGCAGTGGTTACAAAGGTAAAAGAACTTACCGAGACAAGGCAATATGGTGAAGCTCTGGATTTACTGGAAGGTGAAGATATTTTCCAGTCACTGAATCCTCAATTCTTACGATGCTGTGGAGAGGTGTATCTTGAAAATGAGCGATATTACGAGAGCAGAAAAGCTCTGGTTCAGGCTCATGTGATGGCACCGGAAGGCAATCGAATCGTATATGATCTGGTTTATCTGTATTTGAAAATGGGGTATTTTCATCGTGCAAAGCGTTACTACGAAATTTATCTTCATAATGCAGGTCCGGAAGACTCCGGGAAGATGTTTCTGGAGTATATGATTCAGAAGGCACAGCGTGTAGAGGCAGAGAAACTTCTGAAAATACTGGAACAGGCATGTGAAGAACACTATACCGACGAATGGGCGTTTGAGCTGGCTTTGTTATATGCCACATTGGGCATGGAAAGCCAGATGAAGGAAGCGTGCATCCGGCTGGCAGCGAGTTTTCGAAATTCGCCGTACTGTTCGCTGGCACAGGCCCTGAAGAAGGGACAGTATGATACGAGCAATTCTAATTTCCGATTTCCGATCATGGAGGCAGAGGAAGATACAGAGTTATATGCTTCTATTCTGGAGATTGAGGAAAAACAGCTGGAGAAGGATGATCTGAAGGTGCATCCGCCGGATCCTGTCATCCTGCAGATGGAGGATGATGACGGCAAGGATGAGGAACCGGCACCGAAGAAGATTCTCGGATTGCGACTTCCGTTTGGTAAGAAGCATGACAAGACAACGGTGCAGCCGACAAAGGAGAAAACAGAGCAGACAGACAGTGAAATAGAC
>ERZ1035006.2222-NODE-2222-length-11363-cov-4.573399_pt1 | contig 11363 bp, 12 predicted proteins | sample MGYA00520694_ERZ1035006 | MGnify/ENA primary metagenome ERZ1035006 (study PRJEB33766, sample SAMN09781746) | gut metagenome | biome: gut microbiome | host: Homo sapiens | place: Madagascar | study: EMG produced TPA metagenomics assembly of the PRJNA485056 data...
TGTCTATTTTTTCTCATCTTTAGACCTATATCATTCTTGCTGATTTTCTAAGATTTAAAAGCGGGAATAAGGAGGTATTATGGGGAAATCAGATATTATATTAAAGAATTGTCTGTCAGACAATGAGAGATTTGCCGATTGCTATAATATTGCAGTACAGGAACATTTACTGGATGCAGATAAGTTGCATGCGATGGACAGTGTACTGGACGGAGTATTTCCAAAGAATAAGAATGCGAATGAGAGCTGGCAAGAGCAGAAGATTTGTACATATAGTAAAATACGGGATGTAATTCGTGGATATGGAGAGTCGCCGGATGCTATTTGCGCGATTACGTGTATTGAGAATCAACAGGATATATATTATGGTGAAGTTGCCCAGATGATGATTTATGATGCATATCAGTATAATAAACAGTTAATTGATATTCGTAGGATGTATGAGAAGAAGCAGAAGACAGGGAAAGAAGGGTGGCTGCGTGGTTTTGGACCAGACGATCGGTTATTACCGGTATCTACGATATGTGTGTACTATGGGGATGAACCGTGGAATGCAGCATTGGAGTTACATGATATTATAGATTTCTCCGGGTTCCCGGAGAGAAAGCGGAAAGTATGGAAGGGTTTAGTTCAAAATTATCATCTGAAAGTGCTTGATATAAAGCGAATGGATGATAAGGAGATTGATCAGATGTCTTCGGATTTGAGACTTTTATTTGGATGTCTGAAGTATTCTGGCGACAGGAAGATGTTTCAAGCATTTTTGGAACAGAATTGGGATGAATTTTCGTGCATCAGGAGTGATTTATCTATTGCTATGGATGTAATGTTGAATATGAATGAAAAAAATGTTATGAGAAATATGCAAGAGGAGTTTACAGGTCAGGAGGTTGTGGATATGTGTAAGGCATGGGAAGATTGGCTGGCAGATGAGAGAGCAGAAGGAAAACTGGAAATGCAACGAGATAATATATTGGAGTTGTTAAAAGAGTTAGGGGATGTATCGGATTCTGTTCGGGATAGCATTATGCAGGAGCGTGATATGAAGAAGTTGGCACAGTGGTTCAAGTTAGCAAGTAAAGCAGATTCCTTAGAAATATTTGAAAAAGAAATGGGAAATGTTTTTTTGGAAAATGTGTAATCCAGAGAGTGCTCATATTGCTATGAGCACTCCTTAATTATGTTATGGTTTTGAATGTTTATCTTAGTTCTGGTTCGTCTGACCTGCATCCATGCATACAGGAAGGAGAGGAGCTCTGTGACCGGAAATGTGATCCAGATTCCATCGATTTCCCAGATATGGGACAGAATCCACATAACCGGAACCAGAAGAACCAGCTGCCGAAGCAGAGTAATGATTACACTTTGTGGGACATTGCCGACCGCCTGCAGATAGGTTGCCATCATGGTAGAGATACCGTTGAACAGAAAACTCAGTGCCATGATCCGGATGGCCGGGATGCCGAGAATCAGCATCTGAGGGCTGGCATCAAACAATGTCAGAAGCGGCTTTGCAAAAATAATAATGATCAGTGCACCGGCACCCATCAGACCGGAGATAAACCAGGATCCGAACCGGTAAGCCTGTCCCAGACGTTCCGATTCACCGGCCCCATAATGAAAGCTCATCAATGGCAAGGTACCCTGGACAATGCCGTTCGCGGTCATTACCAGAAGTTGTAAAAACTTGGAATATATACCGAAGAACGCAACTGCGGTCATCGAATAACGATTCAGAAACGCATTTGTGATCATCAGCATAACAGGACTCAAAACATTTAATACAAAGGATGGAAATCCGTACGAGAAAGTACCTGTGATCAGATGACGTTCGAATCGGAATTCTTTCCAGCGTACAAGTAATTGCTTTCTTCTGTGTATCAGGACGAGCAATGCCAGAGAGGCAGATATGGAATAGCCGATCAGTGAGGTGACGGCTCCACCCAGAATTCCAAGCTTTGGGAAAATGCCGATTCCATAAATGAGCAATGGATCAAAGATAAAATTAAAGGCTGCTCCCGCCATCTGGAAAAGCATAGGCGTTACCATATCGCCGGTAGCCTGTACGATCTTCTGGATCATGACGTGAATCATAACCGGAATCGCACAAAAGGACATCAGACTCATATAGTTGATGCAGACACGGAACAGCTCCTCATCCTGTGTAAAACAGTGGAAATATGGCCGGATCAGAACCAGAGAAAGTGTGGTCAGAGTCACTCCGCACAGGATAGCAAGCAGCAGTCCCATATTTGCGGAACGACGAGCCAGCTCCGGCTTCCGTTCTCCCAGATAGCGGGCAATCAGTACATTGGTACCGACACCCAGACCAACTGCACTGGATATGATGATCAGTACGATCGGATAGGAAAGGGAAACTGCGGATAGCTCCGTTTCGCCTACATTTGCGACCAGAATACTGTCGACCAGTGTATAGAAATACTGGATAAACATGGAACACATAGGCGGCAGTGACATCCGAAGGGAAATCTTCGGAATCGGTTCTGATCGCATAGCCTCTTTGAAATTTTCAGAATTTTTCAAATGGTCACCCCCCTTAGATGGTTGAAAGATCTTTTAATAAAATCGGATATTCACATGCCCGTAGATCGTTTAAATACGGAATCTCTTTCCGTTTTGCAGTAACCGTATCTGCATGAAGCTCTGCATAAATAATCGTTTCAGAAGCTCCGCCAAAGGCAATTACTTCGCCCTCCGGGCTGCAGATCTGGGAATGCCCCGGGTTATAACGACCGTGATCCATACCGTAACGGTTGACCGCACAGACATAGGCTACATTTTCGGCTGCCCGCTGTGGCATGATCATATCAAAGAGCCGGATATCCTGAACTCTCCAGGCTGCCGGACAGAGAATGATCTCTGCGCCTTGGCAGGCCAGGATCCGAGCGGGCTCCGGGAAATTCGCATCATAGCAGATCATGATGCCGATCCTGCCAAATTCCGTATCCAGAACCGGATAGGACTCTCCAAGGGAGAAATAGTCCTTTTCTTCTCCGAATAAGTGATTTTTATCATAGATGCCCAGAAGCTTTCCTTCTGAATTAATATAAAAGCAGGAAATATTCGGCTTGCCGGCTTTTTTGGAACAGGTATGAAAAAGAGGAATGACACCGCAGACAGATACCTGATGCTCGATCGCAAAGTCCCGCATCTTATTTAAAGTAGGACTGTCAGACGGGTCTTCTGCATAGTTGCATAAGTCAGTACCTAAAACGGATAGTTCATATCCGGTAGTGAACAATTCCGGAAAGACTAACAGATTCGCACCCTGTGCAACTGCTTTCCGGCCCAGCTCCAGTGCATGTTCCAGATTCGCCGGTACATCACCAAGTGTACAGTCCATCTGGATCAAAGCTAATTTACATAGTTGTTTCATAAGCATACCCTCCTTTTTGATTACAATAAAATGCATGGAAATTCATTTAAAGGACACATGGCTTTTATTTCTGATTTTGCTTTCGCTATAATGTGGAAAAACCAAAGGTAAGGCAAGACACTAAGGGAATTGAAATCAGGAGAATGGAGGAAACGATTATGGAATTAAGAACAAGTTTACCGGAAATCAAGATGCCACTGCCGGGACCGAAGGCAGCAGCTATTTTAAAAAGGAGACAGGAGGCAGTACCGTCTGCAATCACCAATCATTATCCATGTGTGATCGAACGGGGCGAGGGTGCCATGTTCGAGGATGTGGATGGCAACCGGTTTCTGGACTGGGTTGGCGGTGTTGGTGTACTGAATATCGGCTATAGCCGCCCGGAGGTAGTAGAAGCGGTAAAGGCACAGGCAGATAAGTATTTTCATGCCATGATGAATGTAGTAACCCATGAAGGCTATGTGGCACTGGCAGAAAAAATGAATGAAATCGTACCGGTACGTGGTGACGCAAAGAAGACATTCTTTGCAAACAGTGGTGCCGAGGCAGATGAGAATGCAGTCAAGGTTGCAAAGGCATTTACAAAGAGACCGGATATTATTGTATTCTCCGGCGCATTTCATGGCAGAACCGTACTGACCATGGCGATGACCTCAAAGAAGAAATACGCAGTCGGCATGGGACCGTTCCCGGATGGTATCTATCGTGCGGATTATCCGAATCTCTATCGGAAGCCGGAGGGAATGACAGACGAAGAAGCAATCGACTATTATATTAAGGATATTAAACGGGTGTTTGAGGAATGTGCTCCGGCAGATTATATTGCGGCGGTAGTTTTAGAGCCGATTCAGGGTGAGGGCGGATTTATTCCGGCACCGATTCCTTGGGTTCAGGCACTTCGGAAGCTGTGTGATGAACATGGTATTTTAATCATTGCAGATGAGGTACAGTGTGGCTTCTGCCGGTCAGGGAAGATGTTTGCTTCCCAGTATTGGAAGGATGCAGGTTGTGCACCGGATATTCTGGCAACTGCGAAGTCTATTGCCGGTGGTGTTCCGCTTAGTGCGATCACCGCAAGAGCCGAGATCATGGATGCCGTACCGGATGCAACGATCGGCGGAACGTTCTGCGGTAATGCACTGGCTTGTGCTTCAGCGCTTACCATTATTGATATTATGGAGAAAGAGGATTTTGCAGGCAAGGCAGTAACCATGGCGGAGAAGCTTCATAAGCATTTTGATGCATGGAAGGAGAAGTATGAGGTAGTCGGAGATGTCCGTGGAACCGGCTGCATGATGGGTATTGAGTTTGTAACCTCCAAGGAAACGAAAGAACCTGCAACGAAGCTGGTTGGTGATATCGTACAGTATGCAGCACATCATGGGCTGGTGCTGGAGGCGGCCGGTACTTACAGCAATGTTATCCGTTGTCTGGCACCGCTGGTTATGACTGATGAGCAGTTAGAAGCCGGCTGTGCGATTCTGGAAGAGGCAATTGTTGCATGTAGTAAATAAAGAATACACAGATTCGGTTACCCGGCGTAAAACCGGGCAACCGGAAATGACAGAAGAAAGGAGACAGGTAGCATGAAGAGTTTTAGAATCATGCCGACGATCGAGGTCTGTGATACTTTGAAAGAGTTCTGCGAGGACTTTCAGGTAGGAGAACGGGATCTGATCGTAACAAACCCAAGATATTTTGAACATTATTTTCCGGAAGATTGCAGACCGGCGGCAGTTGTTTATGTTAAAAACTATGGGACCGGTGAACCGACAGATGATATGGTAGATCGTATCTGGCAGGACATAAAGGATGTGTCCTTTGATCGCCTGATCGGGATCGGCGGTGGAAGTATTCTGGACATTGCAAAGATCCTGGTTCTGATGAATCCGTCTCCGGTTGTGGACCTATATGATGGAATCCGACTGGTAGAGAAGGATAAGGATCTGATTCTGATACCGACTACCTGCGGAACCGGTTCTGAGGTTACCAGTGTATCGGTGCTGAATGTATTGTCAAAGGGCACCAAGATGGGTCTGCAACGGGATGCAGAGTTCGCAGATACGGCAGTGCTTGTAACAGAGCTGCTGGATTCCATTCCGTTTGGTGTATTTGCAACCAGCTCGCTGGATGCATTCGTTCATGCATCAGAATCATTTCTTTCACCGAAAGCGACCGTTTTTTCCAAGATGTATTCGGAGAAAGCAATTAAAATGATTATCAATGGGTACAGGCAGATCGCAGATCAGGGACAGGAGCAGCTAAAGGGACTGACCGGTGAATTTCTTCTGGCTTCCTGTTATGCGGGAATCGCATTTGGAAATGCCGGATGTGCAGCCGTGCATGCGATGAGTATGCCGTTTTCAGGCGCACATCATGTGGCCCATGGCGAAGCAAATTATGCGATCTTTCAGGGGGTGTTTGAAACCTATGAAACAATCAACCCTCAGGGAGAAATCCGTAATTATAAGAACATTCTGCAGCAGGCACTGGACTGTGAGCGGGATGAGGTATTTCAGAAACTGGAAAAGCTGTTTGAATGTATCCTGCATCGGAAGCCGTTGCATGAATATGGCGTGACGGAGGATGAGCTGGGACATTTGGCAGATCTGGTAATTGAGAAGCAGCAGAGACTGACAGCGAATAATTACGTTCCGCTAGACCGGGATACAATGATTCAGATTTATCAGTCGTTGCTCTGATAAAGGAGGAGTGCTTATGAATACAGGTTTATTAGCAGCAAATGTAGCAACTGCAGAAGGGGCAGGACTTGCCATCTGGTTTCTGGCAGGAACGGTTTTGGTATTCTTTATGCAGTGTGGATTTGCTATGGTAGAAACCGGATTTACAAGGGCAAAAAATGCGGGAAATATTATCATGAAGAATTTCGTGGATTTCTGTATCGGGTCTATTGCATTTGTGCTGATTGGATTCTATCTGATGAAATCCAAAGCATATTTCAGCGGATGGGTTGGTGTACCGGAGTTTGATCTGTTAAAGGATTTTAACGGATTCCCGTCTTCCGGACAGTGCAGTACCTTTGTATTTGGCGTTGTGTTCTGCGCGACTGCGACAACGATTGCGGCAGGTGCTCTTGCAGAACGGACGAAGTTCAGTGCATATTGCATTTATTCCATCGTAATGAGTGCACTGGTATTTCCGATTGAAGCAGGCTGGGTATGGAACAGTCAGGGCTGGCTGGCAAAGCTTGGATTTACAGATTTTGCAGGTTCCTGTGCCATTCATATGGTGGGTGGTATCACAGCACTGATCGGTGCTTATTTTGTCGGACCGAGAATGGATAAGTATCATAAGGATGAGAAGGGCAAGACGGTTGCCAATGCAATTCCGGGACATTCGATTCCGATGGCAGCTCTGGGATGTTTTATTCTCTGGTTTGGCTGGTACGGATTTAACGGTGCGGCAGCTTCTTCGGTAACACAGCTCGGAAGAATCTTTATGACAACAACGCTGGCACCATCGGCAGCATTGATCGCATGTATGCTCTTTACCTGGTGGAAGAACGGACATCCGGATGTAGCAATGTGCCTGAATGCGGTGATCGCCGGTCTGGTATCTGTTACTGCCGGATGTGCATATCTGGATGCGGTAGGTTCCATCATTATCGGAGCGGTTGCAGGTATCCTGGTGGTAATCGGTACAGAGTTTATTGATAAGAAGTTACATATCGATGATCCGGTCGGAGCAGTTGCGGTTCATGGTATCAGCGGTATCTGGGGTACTTTTGCAATTGGTCTGTTTGATACAGAGCTTGGCTTGTTCTATTCCGGTACCTTTAATCTGCTGGTAGTTCAGCTGCTTGGTATTGTAGCAATTGCAGCATTTACGGCAGCATGCATGACACTGACATTCTTCCTGCTTAAGAAGTTTGTCGGCTTACGTGTCAGCAAGGAGGACGAGATCCTTGGTCTGGATATGAGTGAACACGGACTTCCGGCAGCTTATGCAGACTTCCAGCTGGCAGCACCGGTACATACCGTAGAGGATGAGTTTGATCTGGATCTGGATGATCTGGAGCCGGTAGTGATCACGGATGCGGCAGAACGTTCCGGAGAACGGTATACCAAGATTACAATCATCTGTAATGAGGATAAATTCGGCGTCTTAAAGGATGCTATGGCTGTTATCGGTGTCACCGGTATGACAGTTAGCAATGTAGTTGGATGTGGTGTTCAGAAGGGACGTTCCGGCAGTTATCGTGGCGTCCGGATGAGTATGAACCTGCTTCCGAAGGTTCAGGTAGATATTGTAGTATCTACCGTAGATCCGGGCCTAGTAGTGGCTGCGGCACAGAGGGCTCTGCATAGCGGTCAGGTTGGCGATGGTAAGATATTTGTTACGGATGTTACGGATGTCATGCGAGTCCGGACCGGTAGTATGGGTAAGAAAGCTCTGAATGATGAAGACTGATACGGATCGGTGTAGTTGTTATAAATTATTTGTTAGGTTCTAATTGCATAATGACAGAATATGTCCTCCTCTGAAACTATAATCATAAGTATAAGTCAGATGACTTAAAACATGAGCAGAGTGCAGAGGAGGATTTGTATTATGAAAAAAGCGATGAAACAAATGATGATAGTGGTATTGAGCCTGGCTGTTATGCTGGTAACCGGTGGGTGCAGTAGTGTATATGATGTTACAAAGGATGCGGTTCTGCGTGCGCAGAGCGCAATGACGGATCCGAATTCCATGATTATATATGGAGATATTATAAGATATCAGATAGGGGATTTAGTTATTTATGATATGGAAATAAATGCTGCTAACATGATCGGAGGATATACTGGAGCAACAGAGGTGCAGTTGAATGTACAGCCAAACTATGATGCAAATGGCAGAGAGACGGGTGTGATAAGTTATTTGATCTGTACAGAAGGGGATGATGAATGGATCAGTAATCTGAATGAGTATTATGAATATGAGGCGGATTTAGATGTTGTGAAATGTAGGAAGGACATAGTTTCCGGTGAGAAAATATGTAAGGAACTGGAAATTCAGCATATGCAATACTGAGCATATGCAATACAGAAGACGAAGGAGATAATTACTCCTTTGTCTTCTGTATCAGAATCTCATGCATAACACTTAACAGGATCAAAAAGAGGATAAGGTATGCCGGTAACAGGGCAACCGTAATGTTGTTTGCAATCAGACCGAAAACCGGTGGCATAAGGCAGGTTCCGACGTAAGCACTGGCCATCTGGACACCGATAATAGCCTGTGAGCGGTCAGCACCGAAATGATCCGGCGTAGAATGGATAATACATGGATAGATCGGAGCACAGCCGAGACCGATCAGAATGAAGCCAATCAGTGATACGGTACTTCCAAGTGGCAGGAATAGAGCGAGCACACCAAGAAGAATGATTCCCTGACCAAGGCGGATCATCTGCGTATCGTTTAACTTCATGGTAATGAATCCGCTGATCGCACGACCGATCGTGATTCCGATATAAAACAGGCTGGCGAAAGCGGCAGCGGTTTCCGGAGCAACACCTTTATGCAGAACCAGATAACTGCTGGCCCACAGACCACTGGTCTGCTCAATCGCACTATAACAGAAAAACATCAGCATAACGGATTTTGCTCCCGGAATTGCAAAGATTTCACGTAATGTCAGTATATGATCGGATGTGGTATCGGATTCGGTATCGGATTCGGATGCTGCATCCTTTTTCTCTTTCTTCCAGAGAGGCAGACTGATGAACAGGATAAAGGTAAGTATCACCTGCAGGATACCGATGTAGCGATAGCCGCCATTCCAGTTCTGACCGTGGCTTAATGCGAATCCCATAATATAAGGACCGGCGGAGGCACCGACTCCCCACATACAGTGCAGCCAACTCATGTGCCGGCTTTTATAATGCAGGGCAACATAATTATTTAACGCAGCATCTACACTTCCGGCGCCGAGACCGTAAGGAACGGACCACAGGATCAGCACCCAGAAGGAATGGCTGAAGGAAAAGCCGAAGAGTGCCAGAGCCGTCATAGCGACACTGATAGCAGTGACCAGGCCGGCACCGAGACGCTTTGTCAGGCGGTCACTCATCAGGCTGGAAATGACAGTGCCGAGAGCAATCACCATGGAGATAATGCCGGCGTAGGAAACCGGTACCTGAAACTCCGGATACATGCTTGGCCATGCGGCACCCAGCAGCGAGTCCGGCAATCCCAGACTGATAAAGGCCAGATATATAATTGCTAAAAGTAATTGAAACATAACAGACTCCTTAAATTCATTTATTTTCTAAACATTCTGGCAAAGATTATAACAAAGAAAGCAGGTCAAAAACAGGGCGGAAATGGACCATATAATGGGATGATTTTGACATGAAGGAAGAAACAGTAATACAACCCCGGCTTTTTGCATAAGTTGTAAAAACAAAGCGACGAGGGTCTTTCGTGAAAGCCTATATTGAAGAACGGGCAATGGAGATTGCTCAATATATCGTAGAACAGAATGCCACAGTACGGCAGGCAGCTAAGAAGTTTGGCATTTCAAAATCAACGGTACATAAGGATATTACAGAACGGTTGGCGCAGATTAATCCATCTCTGGCAGCACAGGCACGGGTGGTTCTGGACGTAAATAAATCCGAACGCCACATCCGTGGTGGAATGGCAACGAAGGAAAAATACCTGCATCAGCATGAGGCAGTCAGAAGCTATCATTGATTACAAAGAGAATTAGAAGAATAATTGCAAATGGTCAATAGCCCCGGCAGGTACCTGCCGGGGCTGTTGGGTTATTTCTGAGCAGAACTGTCAGTTGCCGACTCTGTCACATCGTCCGATTTGGAAGATTTCTTATTCTCCATAATAAAGGCAGTAATGCCTACAATCAGCGCTGCAACGGCCATAATGCCAACTAATATATCACGAAACATAATGCTCGCTCCTTTCTTAATTCAGTTTTTGGTATTATTTATAAGAATTATAGAAAAGAGTTGGCCGGTTTCTGACCGTCCTGCCGGTGTATGTAGTAAATAATAGAGGCCAGTGGTCCAAAGGGGTGATAGAACCACGCAGTAATATGGATCGGGAAGCAACAAAGCAGAAAATAAAAGAATATGTACCATAACGGATTACAAAATGATGTGCTTCTGCGGCTGATCGATGTGGCATGAGCGGCCGACTGAAATCTGGCCTGTGTAAGGATATCATTGCCGGTGGTCTGCTCCAGGTGCTCCGGTGGCAATTCCAGCAGGCTGGACTGATTTTTAAGCTGATTAATAACTGTGGTCAGAGAGCGGGAATCCGATTCTGAACATTCGGAATACAACAAAGAGGAATCTGCAGGAAGAATATCCTGACACATTCCGGTAATAAGTAAAGTGCATATGATAAACAGTTCAAAAAATGCGTTGCGAATCATTCCAAACCTCAAATCCCAATCAATAAATCAATATAAACTGATTATAAGCGATATATCCCGATATGGCATATAAGGTTTGGTAAAGAAGATAATCAGGCATCCTGAGCCTGCAGTTGTTTCTGCAGACAGGCTTCACAGGTTCCGTAATAGGTAATACTGTATTCCTGAATGGAACCGTGGAAGGAAGGTGCCACTAGCTGTGTCAGATCCGGCATGGAATGAACCGGAATATCAGAGACTCCGCCGCATTCCCGGCAGAAAAGATGTGGATGCGGATGGGTGTTTGCGTCAAAATGGTCTTCCTTTGTATCACAGGTAATGCGAAGAATCATACCATTATCCGATAACTGCGACAGATTCCGGTATACAGTACCCAGACTGATATTCGGAATGGTCTCCCGGACAGCCGCATATACCTTATCCGCGGTTGGGTGATCCGTTCGGGTTTTCAAATATTCAAGAATAACTTCACGCTGATAACTTCGCTTCATAGATAACTGGTCTCCATTTTGTGCAAATCGTTTTCTAACAAATATAGTCTAATAATAGTAGACATTTGATTAT
>ERZ1035006.2223-NODE-2223-length-11360-cov-10.704556_pt1 | contig 11360 bp, 3 predicted proteins | sample MGYA00520694_ERZ1035006 | MGnify/ENA primary metagenome ERZ1035006 (study PRJEB33766, sample SAMN09781746) | gut metagenome | biome: gut microbiome | host: Homo sapiens | place: Madagascar | study: EMG produced TPA metagenomics assembly of the PRJNA485056 data...
TTTATGACTAATTATAAAGTTGATTCGATGGGAGACGAAGAAGACTGAGAAAGGAGGAAAGTAGTATGAGTAGCAAAGAATTCACTGCTAGAGAAATTCGCAAGATTGCATTAGACTATATCTTTACTAAAGATAGTTCTTATAAGAAGCTTGCTGAAAAGTATGGTTGTAGCTCTAGTAAGATTTCTACTATGATGAATTATGATCTTCTTTACATAAGTCGATTACTTTATCTTCTTGCTGAAATTAGAGCCAGATATAATCAGAAAAAGAATATGAGAAAATATTTTTCTCACAAGTAATTAAAATAGATAGGACTAGGATAATCCTAGTCCTATCTATTATTTTTATTTTAGATATTCGATTTATACATCTTGGCATAAGCCTGATTTCTCTGAGCGAGTTTATCAATATTAGTCTTAACGGGTTTAGTAGGAGTCTTCTGATCAGAAATTTGATTATTCGTATTATTAACCACAGTATTGGTATTATTCGTAATTTGAGGAGTAACGGTAGTATTACTCTTCTTAGATGCGAGATACCAATCAGTGATAACAGTAAGAATCTTATCAAGTCTAGCATCAGTACTAGAACTATCACCATTACCATAACTAACAGCACCTTCTCCATGAGGATTGGGGTGATTTTTAGAATCATGCTGTTTATTCATTTCTCTAATGAAGTTATTTTCGAGTTTATAATGATCCTTAGGACCAGGACCCATAACTTCCATAGTATTAGTAAACTTCTTATTAGTAGTGGTTGTACCACTAGTAGTAGAAGATCCATTATTCATAAATCCATTATAACGACGAATCATCATTGTATGCTTACGGCGATAATCATCCAATGTCTTAACAACGGGTCCTCTGCCAGGTCCACCATGAGACAAGTCAGCACCATTACCAGCATACATTTCTGTATGGTTCATCTTACCATTGTTAGAAGTCCTACTCCAGTTCTGATAAAGAATATCACCAGGACGTAAGTACTTATTAATGAAATCAGTACTAAGACCAGAACCATTATTAGCCCAAATCGTAGTAAAGGAAGGATGAGTTGCCTGAGCAGTAGAGCTTGCACTCATATTCTTAAGACTACTATCCTTATCTCCAAGTACCTTACGATAAGCCCAACCAACAGTAGAAGCACAAGATGCACTACCACGATCAGGATTCTGAGGACCACTAAGGCTATACTTGATCTTACCTCTGATAGAATTCATTGCAGCGACTAATCCATACTGACTAGGATTATTCTTCCAAGCACTATCATCATAAGAGATATCATTATCAGTACTGCCAAAGAGACTACTAATGCTACTAGTTGCTCCACTAAAGAGATTACCAAGACCCATATCAGTCAAACGATTCTGAAGATGCGTAGTCATAGCAGAAGCTCCACTAAGGAACTCATTCCAGTTAGAAGGACCATCATCAGGACCAAATCCAACAGGGCCAGGACCCATGATCTGCTGAGTATTCGTAAATCTCTTTTTAGTATCAGTAAATGTAGAAGTATTATTCTTATTCTTTGCACCAGGCTTAGTTACAATTGTACCAGTTACATTCTTATACTGGTTATAATAACCTTGAGCAGCAGCATATCTACTAGCAAATTTCTGAGGATACTTACTATGAGCATTCTTGCCCATCTCATATCCATCAAAGAAATACATAGTAGCATCTTTAACATTATCAACATTACTAAGTTTATTCTTAGTACTAGAATATCCACCAGACATTTCACTCGTAAAGTAACTAAGCTGTCCTTCCGGAGTAGCCCAGTTTAATCCCTTACTCTTGGCATGATTCAGTAATTTAAGTCCACGACCACCAGTCCACTGAGCATAACCAAATCCAGGATAGTAATGACCATCACTAGCTTTATAAGCAGATTTCTTTACTTTACCATGATATGCTGGGAAGAGAATATTTGTAGTATAATTATCAAGAGCTTCAGAACTAGCAAGTACAGCATCATATCCAGGGAACTTCTTAAGGAAGTATCCCTCAATAGTCTTTGCCTTATTACCAGATTCATCATTCCAGCAACCCATAATACCTGCAGCAGCGTAAGGATTGTAACCCTGTTTTCTGAGATATTTCCAAATATATTCACGCTCCTCAGTAGGATCAATATCAGCAGCACTGACATCACTAAGAGCATTATCAAGTGTACCAGTATTTTCTCCATTGAGAGAACTATAAAGATCACTAAAGGTACCTTCACCACGAATGGTACCCATGACAGCAGTAAAGATATTGCCAAGTTTCCTAAATCCAGATACAATACCACCAAGACTAGTGGGATTCTCTTGGAATTCAGACTCACTAGACATACCAGTTGCAATACCATCAATAGGAGAATCTTCAGGACCATATCCAATTGGCTTAGAATAAGCCCAAGCATTTGTCATGCCAGACTTTAAAGCACCCTTAGAATACTTATGAGATTTACCATCCTTAGGATCAATTACATTTACGTTACCATGTTTATCAGTACCCTTAGCAACTACAACATGACCAGCCTTAGTAAATGGACCAGAGTTAGTACCGCTGATTGCCATCGGGTTACCGCTATTAATAGCATCATCAAAATTAGATTTATTCACTTTACTATTGGCAATACCAAATGCAGCAGCACCCTTAGTAAAGAGATCCTCAGTTGCACCACCATTATTGATATAGCCATTAGAAGCAGCATATGCGCCCATAGCTGCAGGATTTGTACCAGCACCAAACATGTTAGCGATAGTAGACATTGCAGTAGGTCCACAACCACCAGTTTTCATAGTAGAGACTTCGCCATTAGCAAATTTGCCAATAGGCATAGAAGCCCATGCAGAATTGCCCTGGGAATCTCCAGAGCCATATCCAACAGTTCTAGATCCACGATTATTACGACTACGTCTTCCACTACCATGCTGAGCACTATTAGAGGTTCTCGTAGTTCTAGTATTTTTATTTTTAGAAGATTTATTGGTAGATCCGGTCATTCGACCGCTCTGTTGTCTATACTTAGAAGTGTCAACATTACTACCAGTAATAAGTCCAATGGCTTTACCAACAGTAGTTTTATTTGTTACATCATTATACTCAGAAGCTGATAGATTAGTACCATTTGCTTCATTATATAATGCAGCTTCTATTGCTAATTCATCTTGAGCAGAATTAAGTTTTTCTTTAGCTGCTTTAGAATCAAAGCTAAGATATTTATAAAGAATTTCTGCAGACCATTTACGAGCATCAACTCCCGTAATTAACTGAAGGACAAGTAAAGCAATATCAATCCAAGAACCAATAGAACTACTTAAGAATCCATTGAGTAATGCAGAAATAGCTCTCATCTTCCAGTCAACTTGGTTCTTTGATACTTCAAAAAGATTTGCAGCATCCATAAAACCAGTAATACCGCCAATAGTTACAAAAGCAATATCTGCAATAAGTGCAGTTGAAACTGATGCTGCAGATTTTGCTCCAGCTTTAGCAGCTTTTTCAGATACTAAAGTACTAATCTTTTTACCTAAGGCACTGCCCTTAACCATTTCACCAATACCCTTAGTAAGTTTACCAATTACTTCAGAGCACCAGCTCTTAACAGCTTTCATGAGCTCAGTAGCCTTAGTAGGCATAATCTTATTAATTACTTTCTTTAAAGTAGTAGGAATTTTTCTAATAATGTCGATGACTCTATTAAGGAATGTCTTATTTTCAGTAGCAGCAGTCTTGGCTACATCTACAATACCTGCAGATTTACCAGCAGCATCAGTTAAAGCCTTCATTGCAGCTTCGCCACCAGTTTCAGCAGTTTCTTGAACTGCTTTACCACTCATAGCTTTAAAGAAATCAGCAATTTTAGTACCACCAGACTTAACTGCATTAATTGCTTTAGTGCCAAGATTTTGAGCGCCATTAAGAAGCTTACCGCCAACTTTCCAGCCAGCAGTGCCTCCTGTAATCATACCGGCAGGACCACCAAATATACCTAAGGTTGCACCAGTTATTGCACTACCACCCTTAAAGATTCCTTTGCCAGCAAATTGTAAGAGCTTTTTATTAATGGCACCTCGACCAGTTAGTGCATTAATCCCAAGTCTACCAGCAAGAGTTCCAAGACTACTTAATACACCTTGATTTGTGCGTTTACGATCATTACCATTTTTATCAACATAGATATTGCTATCTACGCTATAATCCATGTAAACTTGATATTTCCCATTTTGAACTCTAGTCGGATAACCAGCAGCCCAATATTGGTTATATTCTTCTTCAGAAACGTCAACCCAACCAGTTCTATATGAACCACCAGATTCTTTAATTGAAGCTTTCTGCTCATCGGTAAGATTCTTTTTTCCTTTAGTCTTTGCAGACCAACCAAAGAAATTAGATCCAAATCCTTTAATAGTACTACCAATTACTGAAGGAATTACTTTGCCAACTGCTTCAGCCAAAGGAGGAGCAATTGCAGTAATAACGGTACCAGCAGCCCCAACTAAAGTTTCTGCATTACTTGCAATAAAATCAGAAGCTCTTGTAATAGAAGGAACTACAAAGCTTTCCATAAGGGTAGGAATTGCATCAGAAACTTTTTGAGCTCCTTTGACAATATATCCATCCTCAGAAAGAACTTTCTCATCAAGGAAAGTACCAGCATTATCAAACCAAGTAGTTACCTTATCTTTGATAATCTGAATAATTCCACCATTTTCAGCAGCTTCTTGTGTTTCATTATTCCAAGCAGTAAGAGTATTACCAATACTATTTGAAATGCCAGGCTTAATTAATTCAGCGATTGTTAATCCAATGCCTCCCATTAATGCAAGAGGCCCTAATACTTTAATACCTTTAAAAATAGCACTACCAAGAGCAGTAGTACCAAACCAACCTACACCAGCACCAAGTGCTCCGAAGATCTTACTAAAGATTGACTGCTTCTTCTCTCCGCCTTCTTTTTCGGTATTGATTGTAGCATTCTGATTATCTTTAGTCTCTTCAGTTTCTTTCTTATCGCCAAGAGCTTGAGCATCTGCAGACTCTGCAGCTTCTCTAGCTTCTCTTGCAGCTTTCTTATCAGCTTTAGCTTTACGATTAAAGACATTATTAATCATACCAGTAAGACTAAATTTATTAGCAGTCTTAGCATCAAGGCTTCCATTCTTGACTTTATCCATGACTTTCTTAGCGTTAGTCTTACCACCTACATTAACCATCATATTTGCTTCAGCAATTTCAGTCTGCTCTTTAACTGCTTCAGTAAGTTCAGCAGTGGTATCAGATGTAGACTTTTCAGGAGCAGGTTCAGTAGAAGTCTTACCAGAAGATCTCTTCCAGCCAAACCAACTTCTCTTAGCATTCACAAACTGCATACGATTATCATCAGGACTCATCTTACGACCAATAGAAGCAAGCCATCCCTTAAAATCGTTATTATCTGCATAATTACTTGCAGCATAATCCATTAAATCATCATCAGTTAAACCCTCAATATCATACTCTTCAAGTTCAGGATCGTCAAAATTGATTCTCTTACCTTCCCAAAGAGTAGATTTAGAGACTCGTCTAACTTGATTCTTTAACTTTCTTTTATCATGTTTTCTATCTTCAAAGTAAGAAGAAGTTTGTCTATCAAAGAGAACTTCTTGACCAATTTCATAGAATTGCTTAGAAATTTCATCAAGTTTAGCTTGTACATTAGTCTGATACTTAGCAGTTTCCTTCATAGCAGCTTCTTCTTCAGGAGTAATACGATACTTCTGAAGAGCAGCCATAAATTCATTCTGGCTTGTACCAGATGCAGCATTAGCTCTAAACTTCTGAGGATTATAAATCAACTGCATAAGGTCATCGTTACTATTAATCAAACTAGGATCAATACCAAGTTTGACAAACTTATCACGATACTTCTTATACATAGAATCAGTCAAAGTTACATTTCGACCATGAAGATCTCTATTTGCAATATTTCGACCGAGTTTACTAATTTCATTCCATTTACGCTCAGAATCATGACGTGCTCTACGATTAACCTTTAATTCTTTACGCTCTCTAAAGACGCTACGCCAATCGAGGCTATTCTGGCCGCCATCAGTCTGAGCATTATTATAGCCCTTACGAGCAGCATCAGCAACTACACCATTACCAGTGAGTGCAGAAAGGAAATCAGAAGCTTTATCAAAGAAACCGACTCTCTTAGCTTTCTTACCAGTAGCTGCAGCTTCCTCATCATAGTCAGCCTGTTCAGCATCCCAGTAGCCTCTAAGATTCTTCATTAAGCCACCCTGAGTATAGTATTCTTTATAAAACTTTGCATTTTCTTTCATTCTCTTACCACTAGTAAGGAAATTCATAGCACTAAGACCAGCAGTTAAAGGCATAGCAGCAACCTGCAGGCCAACTTTAGCTCCGCCAATCATAGCTTTGCCAATATTACCAATTAATTTAGTGATAGGACTGAAGAGAGTAGATAAGGTTTTCTTCATCATACTCATAATGCTATCACCAATAGCAGCAAACTTATCAGAGACAAAGTCAACTACATTATCTTTGATTCCCTTAATAGAATCCATGATAGGACCAAATGCAGTTCTAAAGGGAAGAGTAATCTTATCCTTAGTCCAATCAATCATATCGAACATAGCCGATTTGAAAGTTGCACTGATAGGCTCAACTACGTTGACATTGATAAGGTTCTTTACTCTACCAAGAACTCCACCTTTTCTACCAAGAGACTTTCCATCATCATCAAACTCTTCTTCACCGAAAAGCCAACTATCAAATTTCTTAGTTGATGCAGCAATACCTAAGCCAAGACCCATAATACCCATACCTACAGGACCACCCATAGACATAGCGGCAGGAATTGCACCCATATGAGCTAAAGTAGCTCCAGTAACTGCACCAATACCAGCACCCTTAAGACCATTCTTTAAGAAACTTGAAGATCCAGACATCTTTTTCTTCATAGCCTCATAAGACTTAGAAAGCCAAGTGCCAGTACGTTTACCATCTTCATCTTTCTTACCAAAAAGTACATTCTTAAAGGTATCACTATTCTTAAGTAAGCCAACACCCATACCAAGAATGGCGCCACCAAGAATACCACCAGGGAGTAACTGCATACCTAATACACCAAGTCCCTTACCACCAGTAATTGGAGAAGTAATAATAGACTTCAATGCACCAGCAACAGCACCTCCAACTGCAATGGGAGCAGCTTTCTTAAATTTATCCTTTAATTCTTTAGAAATGAGTCCACCAGATCTTTCACCAGTTTCTTCATTCTTCTTACCAAACATAAGAGACTTAAAAGCTTCAGTCTGAGTAATCAAAGTTAAACCAGCACCAACAATTCCACCACCAATAATACCAGTGGGAAGGAACATGGAACCAAGTAAACTATGACCACCAAATCCATTCAGCATACCAACACCAGCACCAATAATAGCACCGGCACCAATCTTAGGTAGTGCTTTCTTAATAGTATCATTAAAAGTCTTAGCATATTTAGTCTTTACCTGCTCAGGCTTCTCTTTAGCATCACCAACCATAGCAGTGGTGAGCTTATCAGTAGAATCTTCTAATTTCTTAGCAGATTCAGTACCAGCTTCAGCAATCTTTTGAACTGAATCCTTCAAAACTTCAGGAGCTTCCTTAGAAACTTCTTCAATAGAAGATTTTGTTTCTTCAATATCATTCTGAATTTCAGGAACAAAGGATTTTACATGCTTTACATTCTTATTTTTCTTAACTACATGAGACTTTACATGCTTAACATTAGTAGTTTTATTCTCTTCAGCTTCAGTTTTTGCCTTCTCATTTGCTTCAACTTCATCAAGTTTAGCAACGGCTTCCTCTGCTTCTTTAGCAGCTAAAGCTTTTTTAGCTTCTCTATGAGATTTAATATCAAGAGACTGCATAAGTTTACTATTCTGCCAAGCAGGATTATCTCTATAATTTTCGTAATCATCATTAGAAAACTTATAAGTGGAATATTTATCATATACCCAGTCATAAGCATCAACTAATTTATCTTTCGTCTTTTCCCAAGTTTCTTTTCTCCATTTTCTAAATCCAGCAACTTGCTTACCAAAGACACCTGTCTTTTCATCAAACAAATCATGCTTAAGTTTATTAATACCTTTCTTAAAAGGCTCACTTTTAAAGAAGTTAGCAATTAAACCTTCTTTACCAAACAAGCGAGATCCAAAACTAGTGAAAGAACTAAACATAGAACTCATACTGAGGACTGCAGAATCTACAAAATTCTTTAAAGCTCCACCTAAAGAAGTACTGCCTTCTTTAGCAATATCTTCAGCTAATTCTGCGCCTTCTTTACGAAGATTTTCAGACTTCTGAAGGTCACCTTCAGTATTATTCATAGCTTTATCAAAATTCTGAGTAGCATCGTCAATAAGAGAAGATTTAAGATCTTCAGTCTTACCATCAATCTCAGGAGTAAAAGATTTACCTTCAGAAGCATCTTGTGACTGAGTATTAGTACCAGCACCAGCAGTCTTGCCAGCATCTCTAGTAGCTCTAGAAGAAGCTGCACCTACTTGATTCTTCTGAGGCTGAACAGTTTTTGATTTACTTTCAGGATGTGTTCGATAGCCAGTCTTAATATTATATACTTTCTCAAGCATAAACATATCAGCGGCATTACCACGATTACCAAAATCATCAAAAGAATCATCAATCGCAAAGCGATTGGGTTCAATATATTCTTTATGTCTAATCTTAGCCCACGTTTTTTCAATCTTTCGTTGGACTTTATCCTGGAAAGCTTCTTTACCATACTGATTCTTCATCATTCGAAGAATTTCCAAATCAGATTTGCCAGCATTAATAGCAAGCATAATATCTCGCTTATTTTGCTCACTTAATCTAAATTCAGAATCTTGGGTTTTCATTTCATTTTCAATGAAACTCATCGTAGACTTGACATCAGTAGTGAAAGTCATACCAAATATATTGGTATTATTCTTGCGATCCATAATAGCTTTACGAAAAGCATTTTGACCAATAGCCTCACTAGATTTGCCACCACTACGATTATTGATATTTCTAAGTACAGAATCAGTAGAACCAATTCTAGCATACAACTCAGAAATTGATTCTGTAACTGCACTAATAGATTCTTCCATACTATTAAAGACACTACTAAATTCATTCTGAGAAAGTTTCATGTCTTCAAGTACACCAGCCATATCTTGACGAGCAGATTTAATATCCCCTTGATTATAGATTCTATCAGAAATGATATCATTCATTTTCTTTTTAGCTTCTGCAATCTCAGATTCACTCTTCCCACTCTGATTCAATTTACGACTAACTTTATCCATTAATGAAGAAAATTCAAGAGTAATTGTATTAGAGATCTGATCAGCAAAATCTCTGTCCAATTCTTTTCTAGATTTCCAGTTTCCTTCATTATAATCAAAATATCTTTTATCAGTTTTATTAATACCAGCATCAATAGAAGTAAGCAACTCTGGGATTACTTCGGTAAGTGCTTTTTGGGCTTTGCCATTCCAAGGAAGTTGATCCTTCATGTATGCACTCATATTAATACCACCAATAGTTCTTCTCTTATTACCAAGAGAATCTAAACCAAGCATAGCTGCAAACATATTTCCGCTAAACTTGTCACCAATTTTATACATCGTTTCAGTAATGTATCGTTTAACGCGATTATCAATTGATGATAATCTGTTAAATTTACTACTAATTGCAGGAATCATTGATAAAATCCCAGGAATTGATTGACCAATCATTTCACCTGGGCTCATGATTTTAGGATTAGATTCAGCAAGTTTATATAAGCTAGCAAAGGTACCAGCACCACTAACCATAGTGGAGTTTTTAATACCTTTCTTTACTCGCTTAAGGTACTCTTTAATATTAAATCCATCACTGAAATTAAAATTTTTAAGATCTCTAGCTCCCTTACCTTGATTCATTGCAGCTAGATTAGACATACTCTGAAGCATGCCCTGCATTAATTCAAGATTCTTTTCATAATATCCAGTAGTATTTTCATTCTGATATTCAAGTAATGAAACTAAATTCTTATTAATAGCATCTAGTTTATTATTTGCAATACCTAACTGAGTAGATAATACATTAGTACTATAAATAATAGTAGCATTAATGGATTTAGTAGATGCTTCCATACCTTTAAGAGTACCCATAAGCATTTTTTGCTGAGATGCTTTCATACCCTCAAGTTGAGCAGTGGATGCACGAATGACAGTTTTTGCAATACCTCGATTACCACGAAGAATTACTTCTTCAGGACTAGTCTCAGCACGCTCATCATCAGTCATATCATCTAATGTAAAGTCTTTTTCATAACTTTCATAATCATCATACATTTCATCATTTGCTTGCTCAATTTCAAAAGAACCATTTCTCAATGATTCTTTAGCAGCATTAAATAAAGCGATAGCCCTTCTACCAGGATTGCTTTTATCAACATTAGCCATACTCTGACGCATACTATTGCTAACTTGTCGACTAATAGTTCTGACATCTAAAGCAACCTCTCTAGCACTATCGACTGTATTCACAGTGACGGGAGCATATGAAGAAAACATACCCTTTACAACGTCACGTGCTTTGATATTGCTTGCCATGTACTCACCACCTTTTCATGGCAGATTTATTTAGTTTAGTAACATTTAACCCTTTGTTGATCGGCTTATTTCCCATAGAATATCGAGTTTTACATAAAATAATATATAAAAAAGAAGAAGATGATTTCTCATCTTCTTCTTTTAAATCTTATCAAAATAATCTTAAAGTCGATACAAATTCGGATAATCTTTTGCGCAGTTATCTATATAATCCAATATAAAATACCTTGATAAAATCTCAGCATCCAGACTGTATTTCCTACTAATCAAGCAATCAAAATACCCAGCATGCAGTGCAAATCTCCAACCATAGTAAATTAATAATTTCATGAAAATCAAAGAGGTCCTGTGAGCCCTAACTTGCGCTAGGAAGACTTATGCCATAAACTCACTACATTACCAATTTACCAGTAGAGATTGAACCCACTGACATAAGATTAGATATCTCAAAAGAATCATAGCAGCTTTCAACCGGTCTACTAAGATGGGGAATACAAAATATCAAATACAGAATTTATACAAATAATCAAAAGACTTATTTATATCAAATCAAAATTACTTTTTCAAAGAGTATATACTTGAATTTAATTTGTAAAAACTATCATGGTATTGTATCATAATAGATTATACATGCTACTTACCTAACAGAGGTCTATTTCACATGCTCTTTTGTACACCGTACTAAAAGATTAAGATAATCTACTACGATGATCTACATATATAT
>ERZ1035006.2226-NODE-2226-length-11348-cov-4.241477_pt1 | contig 11348 bp, 11 predicted proteins | sample MGYA00520694_ERZ1035006 | MGnify/ENA primary metagenome ERZ1035006 (study PRJEB33766, sample SAMN09781746) | gut metagenome | biome: gut microbiome | host: Homo sapiens | place: Madagascar | study: EMG produced TPA metagenomics assembly of the PRJNA485056 data...
GCCTTGGCACATTCTCGCGCCTGCAGCGGTTGCTTGCGACATCTACCTTATACGGCGCAGTGCGCATCCTCGCAGAGCGTTTTTTACTTTACAGGAAAGCAATTTCCTGTAAAGTAAAAAATAAAGCCAACCCTTTCGGGTCAGCCTTATTTTTATGGTTGAGTACTTAGGATTACTGAAGTAAGGATAATACACCCTGAGTAGACTGATTAGCCTGTGCTAACATAGACTGACCTGCCTGAGCAAGGATATTATTCTTGCTGTATGTAACCATTTCAGAAGCCATATCTGTATCACGGATACGGGATTCTGCTGACTGAGTATTCTCAGATGTGGTATCCAGGTTGGCAATTGTATGCTCCAGACGGTTCTGGATAGCACCAAGTGCAGAACGCTGCTTAGAAACCTTTTCAATTGCACTTTGAACAGCTTTCATATAAGAACCTGCTTTTGTAAAAGTACTTACACTTAAAGCTTTTGGAAGTCCAATAGTTGTTGCGTTCATCTTTCCAATAGTGAACTCAATTGACTGTCCAGATAATGCACCTACCTGAAGTTTCATTTTTGCCTTTGCTGAGAAATGTCCATCTAACAGGTTCATTGTGTTGAACTGTGTTGTAGACTGAATACGATCGATTTCAGATGTTAACTGATCCAACTCAGCTCGGATAGCACTTCTATCTACAGAAGTGTTAGTGTCGTTAGCAGCCTGTGTAGAAAGTTCGTTCATACGCTGTAAGATAGAATGTGTTTCATTTAATGCGCCCTCAGCGGTCTGTACTAAAGATACACCATCCTGTGCGTTTGAAGAAGCTTTGTTAAGACCACGAATCTGGCTTCTCATTTTCTCAGAAATGGAAAGTCCTGCTGCATCATCTGCTGCACGGTTGATTTTGTAACCGGAAGATAATTTCTCAGTTGATTTTGCCTGTGCACTTGTTGTGATACTTCCTTGCGACTACTTGTTTGTTGTTGCAGATATCTTATCGGCCGTACGCTCCTCAAATCCATCTGCTAAGTAACAATATCTTGTTTACTTGTTATATATATCGGACGGTTGTCCCGATACTTTATAGTAAATGGAAAATTTTTTTAAATTTTTCCAGTCTACTTCTTATTATCCAGAAATGTGGAACCTGGTGTTCCCATTTTCATCATATTTCTGTAATAGGAATTCACCGCCTGTCTGGATTTCTTTACTTCCTTAATCTGTTTCTTCACGGAAGTAAATTTCTGCTGCATCAATACCTGATTGCGTTTTTCCTGGCTCTGGATTGCAGTGCTCTTGTCCATGATTGCGGTAATATACTGCTTCATCTGAGCAATGTCTTCCGAATATGCCCTGCGGTTCTCTGTCAAATCAGCTCGGACCCGGTCATAAATCTGACTGAATCCGTCATCTAACTTTGATAACTGCTCTACCAGATCTGCCTTACGGTTCAGATTTTCTTCCAGCTCATCCGGATCTAAATCCGGATTTTCCAGCATATCCTTCTGCAATACATTTAATGCCATAATTGTATCCAGCAGTTCTATTTTTTTCGTAAGGCTCTGTTTTAAGATTTCAATATAGCTGTTATTTGCTGTGTGCAAGCTTCATTACCTCTTTCCAAGTATCACGCATGGTGCGAAGGTGTACCAGTACTTCCTCTAAGATTTCTTTATCCTTTTTCATGTTTGCCTCAACCAGGCGTTCCTGTAAGTACTTATACACATTTTCAAAGTCCTTTGCAACCGGATACTTATGATTTAAGGTTGCCTGAAACTCTTCTATGATATTTTCTACTTTTACAATATTTGTATGGGCTTTCTGGATATTATTCTCCTCAATTCCCATAATTGCAATATTACAGAATTTGATGGCACCTTCATAAAGCATCAGTGTCAATTCTGCCGGAGAAGCAGTCATAATCTTACTGTTCTGATATGCTGCATATCCATTGTTCATTGTCATCGTGTTACCTCCATGTATTTTCACATTATCACCGGTCTAAGCCTGTGACTGACATTTATCGGCTCTTATGAACCTAAGAGACCTGACAGTGAGGATGTAGACTGCTGTAATTTTGCCAGTGCAGTTTCCATCGCTGCAAATTTCTTATAATAAGAATCTTCCATCGAAGTAATCTTATCTTCCCACTTCTTAATGGTGGTAGTGTAATTGCTATACTCTTTTGCCATCTGCTTATCATTATAAACAGTCATTGCACTGCTCAGAGAATTAGAGCGCATCTTGGTATCAATCTCATTGTATACACCGGTAACAAGCTGCTGCATGAATGCCGTAACTGTATCCGGGTCTTCCTCTATCATCTGTTTGAGCTTATTTGTCTTAGAGGAAACCGCAGAATCATCTGCATCACCATCAATATGATAAGCATTTTCCTCATTCTCATCTGCATTGAGGTATCCCAGGGTTGAAATACCAAAGCTGGAAAGGCTGTAGTTCTTACCATTTACAGTATATCCCTTATACATGGCATTGGTCATGGAATTCAAAAGAGTTCCCAATGTGTCATCACGGCGAAGCAATGCACTCTTTACCTTCTTCTCCCATTCCTCAACTTCAGAATCTGTCATAGCATCTTTTTCTTCTGTTGTTAACGGCTCGTATCCCTTGGCAGAATCTGCGTTGTAAAGAGAAGTCATCTCATTAATCAGGGAATTATATTCTTTTAAGAAATCTTTTATTTTCTTGTATACACCGTCTACGTCATTTTTTACCGTCACATTAATCTCACTGCCCTCTGTTGAAGCCAGCGCCTCAATCTTCAGTCCGTTAATGCTGAAGGAGTTAGAGGATGACGTATATTTTGCATTATTTACATAAATCTCTGCATCCTGACCATCTACGCGGGTTGCATCCGTATTATACTGTGTCTTGTCAGCTGCATTGGCAAGCTGTTTTACCGCATAGGAAATACGTGCCTCCAATGCCGCCTGATCTTCCCCATTATCTAACAGGGCATATTTTTCAAGAACAGCCTTATTATCACTGATAATCTGATTCTGGGCAGTAATACTGTCCTGCTCTTTCGTAATCTTATCATTGTATGCATTGGTAAGTTCTTCTATGGATGCATATTCTGAATCTGCTGCCCCCTTATAAGCATGCTGTACACTGGTGATAAAATCATTCATATCCGCTTTTTCATCAGCTGTCAGAGTGTCATCAGCTGCCTGGGCATCATACTTGTCTACTGCAACCTTTGCTGCCGCAAATTCTGCAATGGTAACCTGTTTTACATCTTCTCCGGCATTTTCATCCTTCTTCTCAACAAGACCTGCTTTGGCTGCAAGGGCATTCAGGCGGTCTGTGCCGGATGCTTTTTTATCATCTGCGACTGTATCGTCTGCTACAATCAGCTTTCCTTCTGAATCTCTTTTAAAGTTTCCATCATCATCTAATTCATATGTTTTGGATAAATCAGCTTTGGACATAGCTGCCAGTTCATCCAAATCACGGATTTCTCCTGCATTATCAAGTCCCTTATATGCATTCATCATGGTCTCATAAGAAGATGCATAATTTACCTTTGTTGTATAACCGGAAATCTTAGAGCGTGACTGCGTAATGCTATTATTGGCTGCAGAAATTGCATCCTTGGAATTCTGCAGATCTGTAAGAATCTGGGCAATATCCTGTCCATCATACGCTGCCCATGACTTATAATTCTCTGTATTGCTCTTGGAAGCTACGCTCAAGCCCAATGCCTTTAATGCTGTACTTCCGTTGGCATCTGCTCCTGCCAGACTGAAATCATTGGCTGCCCCCGTTCCGGATGCTGCCACATAAATTCTCTGGTTCGTAGCATCATAAGAGGCTTTTACGCCTGCACCATTTAATTTGGAAACAAAATCACTGACAGTTGTATCTGCTGTCACTTCAATGGTGCTGGTTTTTCCGGCAGATGTCACTTCAATCTTTCCACCGGAAAAGCTGTCATCACCCAATAACTCACTGAGCTTGGTTGCTCCTGTTGTAGAAGCTGCTAACTGGCCGCCGGTAAGATAACCGGACTTTGCCACCTGATTAATCTTTAAGCTGTAGCTTCCATTTACAGCAGTACCCTCTGCACTGACATTTGCCTTCGTTGTGTCAGAAACTGTTGCTGCCTTAGTTTTATACGCAGAGCTGTACTTTAAGTTAGTTATATTGCTGTATAAGCTCTTTACCTTTTTATTTAATGTCTTCCATGCATCCTGCTTCCAGGAAAGCTTGGTCTGTGCTTTTACATATGTATTTTTCTTTACATTATATGCAGATACGAGCTGTGTAACAATCGACTCGGTATCCATTCCTGACGCTAATCCTGATACTCGAATTGCCATCTTAAGTACCTCCTATCTCTTCTCGTCTACCATCAGCCCTGCCATCTCCCAGAGCTTCTGTATCATGTCAAGTGTCTTCTCCGGCGGATATTCTTTAATCACTTTCTTGCTCTCTTTATCCACAATCTTAATGGTAACACGATTGGTTCCTTCATGGATGCCAAAGATTGCTTCTGTATGAGACTGACTGCGATTGATGCTCTCCACCGCCTTCTTAACCTGTTCCGAGGAAGAGGCAGTTGCTTTTTCTTCTTCTGTTGGATTCTGACCCTGTGCTACTGCTGCATTTTCTAATACGCTGGCATTTTCCTGCTGCATTTCATCTGCACTTGTCTGTAATCCTTCTGTTGTTACTGCGGAACTTTCTCTTATTGTTCCCTGAACCGGAGAACTTCCCTGATACACCGATCCACTGTTTCTGATTGATTCAATTGACATTGCTTACACCTCCATGTGCTTCTTGTCATTTCCGTTTACCATTGTTCTAACTCTTATATCGGTAGAACCCGTAAATTTATTTAGCGGTTACAGTAAATTTTTCAAAGCTTCTAACCCATCGGCTTTAAGAGAAGCTTCATTCTCCTTCTGAATCTGTAAATATACTTCTTTCCGGTATACCGGCACATTCTTCGGTGCTGAGATGCCGATTTTAATCTGGTCTCCTCTGATTTCCAGTACTGTTATCTCAATATTGTTATTGACAACAAGGGATTCTCCCTTTTTTCTTGTTAATGCCAGCATCTTATTCACCTGCCTTCTTCTTTGCTTCTTCTAAAATTTCATAAATTCTGTATCTTACCGGCAGGTCATCCTCTACGATAATCTGACTCGCTTTTCTTGTGTCTGTATCAATTACAATCGGTGCTTTTAAGTTCACTGCAAGTTCTTTGATATCCTGTGGCACGGTAACTGTTACCAGTACATAAAGGTTATCTTCTTTTATGGTTCCAAGGTTCTTTAACAATTCATCTTCCACACTCGGATTATATGTTTCACAAACGAACAGCGGATCCATTACCGGAAATGCTATCTCCGGCTCGTCCATGGACTGTAACCAGGATATGGATGGTCTGCCTTCTTTTTCTTCATCGAAAATTAAGGTAAATTTCTTCATATCCGGAAATCCAATGATTCCATCCTCAAATGTTATGATTTTGCTTTCGTCAATTTCTATTTCCCCAAACAATCTTGTTGCTGCTTTCATGCCAGTTTCTCCTTTCTTACAGATAATCCAGTAAAGTCTGTCTTTCTAATTTAGCGGCCGCCTGTAAAGATGCCTGATATGCAGTATAGGAAGAAGTATAGTCAATGATAATCTCTGATAAATCCTTATCCTCATTGTCTGATTTTAATGCCTCTACCGTCTGCTGCTGATTAGACATGCGGTTCTTTGTGATATCAAGCTGCTGTCCCTTGCTTCCCACATCCGTGATTGCAAGGTTTACATCTGACATATAGCCTTCGAATTTTGTCAGTCCCCTGTTAAATACTGTCTGCATCTGATGATCCGCATAATCTGCCTGTTTCTGGGCGGCAGCCAGACAGCTTTCCAAATATTCCTGGTCGTCCTTTGAGGAATACTGGCTTAAGCCTTTCATTTCCTTAATGTTATCCACTACACTATGTGCGTCAATTGCTGACTGCACAATGGAAGTAAGATTATCTAAATCTCTTGCGATATCAGAATTGAACACGGTGCTTGCCTGTGTATTTACCACCAGTGTCTGATTCGATGCAATGGTATATTCAATATCCTGCCGGACTCTCTTTCCATTTTCAAAATTAGTATATTGGATTGGATTAGCTGCATCTGTATTATTGGTACAGTCAAAATAATTCTCCGGTCTTAATTCTCCTTTGGAAAATCCGGTCTTATCATAATTTATAGAAACCGTTGCTCCGATTGATTTCAGATTTGATGCCAGCGTTTTTCCCATCAGGAATTCACCGGTGTCTTTATTAAATACGATGTCATTATCTGCTATTGCATAAGAAGACGCTTCTAAATCACTGGTGGTAACAGTGGTAACATTCAGTTCCTTCGTGGTCATCTGTCCGGTTGTGGTGTCTGTATAACTGTAACTGATTTTTCCTCCAGTAATATCGGTAATATTATCATAGGAAAGGCGCAATCTGTGCAGTGTAGTATTCTCCGGTGTACCCGGTGCTGTCTTTGCAGCTACGTCTGCAGCTGTCGGTGTCTTAACATTTCCATAGGAATAATTATATTCTTCGATTTTATCTGCGGATAAATACTCGCTGATATTATAAGTCTCTTTGCTGTCTGCCTGGAATGTCAAGGTTGAATTCGTCTTATAACCGGTAAATACTGTTCTTCCTGCATAATCTGCATCACCTTCAGAATAAATCTGGTCACTTAAGGACTGTAACTGCTTTAAAATAGTCTTACGGTCTTCTTCCGTCAGTGTTCCATTGGCTCCTGCATCACACTGGGTGTGGATGGTAGTCAGCAGCTTTTTCATGTTAGTAAGAGAGGTTTCGGTAACATCTAACCACGCCTCTGCATCCGGAATATTTTTTTCATAATACTGATTAATCTGGCTTAAACTGCTGCGCAGCCGAAGTGCACGGATAGCAATAACCGGGTCATCGGATGGCTTACTGATTTTCTTCTGTGAAGTCATCTGATTATTCAATGTATTCACATTGGTCTTATTTCCATTGATATTTATTTTGGTATTGCTCATGATCATGTTATTGGTTACTCTCATTCTAACAAACCTCCTTATACTCCGGTCTCTAAGATTAATCTGTCATACATCTCTGCCATAACAGAAACCATCTTGGATGCCAGATTATATGCATTCTGGAATTTTACTAAGTCCAGTGCTTCTTCATCTTCATCTACACCGGATACAGACTGTCTCTGCATATCGATAGTCGACTCTATATTGGAATAATTCTTGCTGAAAAGTTCCGCTTCTTCTGTATCTACAGAAATATCCGAAAGCAGGCACTGTAAGAAATCATCTGCCCCCGTTCCACGGTAAAGCTTGGTATCACTCTCTAATTTCTTCAAGCTATCCAGCAATGTATACTTATCCACACCATCAGTGTACTCTGACCTGGTTACTGCTGCAAATCTTCCCGGGTCTGTTATGGACTCTGAATTTACAGCAAAGTTTAATGCTGTCAGCTGATAATAGGTATTGGAACCGGAGGATATCTGTGTATCTGTAAAATCATATTCTCCGCCTAAAGTTCTCTTTCCTACAAAGAAGCTTCCCATTTCTTTTCCATTCAAATCTACTGCCGGATCAGCTGCATCTCCACGTTCAATATCATTAAATGCTTTGGTAAAGCTCCTTAAGAACTGGTTCATCTGGGACATATAGTATGGGATTCCCATGGCATCCACACTCTTTCCAATGCTGATACTTTCTCCTAAGAACTTGCTTCTCTGGGATGCATTTAACTCCTGTTTTAATGTAAAAGTATAACTTCCATCTGCATTCATGGTAAAATCGGAATAGAGGTAATCATTGTTTAATACGGTTATGATTCCCTGTTCTGCAATGGATAATTTCTCTACATCCGTCATAGATGGATTCTTTATGGTAATCTGTGTTACGGTTCTTCCATCTACCACAGTATTCTGGATACTTCCGGCTTCTGTTCCTATTTTACCGGTAAAGTTCTCTGCATTATTTCCATCCCGCATTTCAAACAAAGCTCTTAAGCTTCCACCCATGGATGCGCTGGCTGCATTGAATTTTACTCCGGTATCTGACCAGGTCAGGTCGTATAATCCATCAATATCTGTCTGGTTAATCTTCTGCTCTCTCGCTTCATAAGAGAGGGTACGGTAATCGTATCCGTTCACCATGGTCTGTCCATTGATTTTCACGGTGTATTTATTAATTCCAAGATCCATATCCGGATAGTTACTGTTGGTAATCGGCACTTCTGATATTTCAACCGGAACAATTGCAGAAAGTTCATCCACCAAAAGAGCTCTCTTATCTCTCAGCTCATTGGCATGTCCACCATTGATTTCCACCTGATTAATCTGCTTATTAATCAATGCAATTTTCTCTGCAATGGAGTTTACATTATCTACAGTAGACTTAATCTCATTGTTTAAGGTTCCCTGTAATTCCTGAAGGTTCGTAGCAACTCCGTTAAAATAGGTAGCAAGACTCTGGGCACTTCCGATAAACTGCTTTCTTACATTTTCATCAAAGTTCGTATGCTGTGTGGTATCCAGATTATTAAACATGGTTTTTAATAATGTGGAAAACCCCTTTTCCGTATCATCATCTGTAAAATATGTCTGAATCTGTTCCATATAGTAAAGACGTTTCTGATACAATCCAAGGTTTCCATTATTGTTCCAGTATTTCGTATCATAATAACTGTCCCGGAGCTGTGTAACAGAAACCGCATTTACTCCGGTTCCGGTGGTTCCGTATTTTGCATTGACACGCATTCCTTCACCGGCTTCTTTATTCGTTACCTGTTTACTGTAACCCTTGGTCTGTACATTGGATACGTTATTGGCAGCAGTATTTACAGATGCCTGAAATGCATTTAATGCAGATGCTGCTATATTTAATCCAAAAAATTGTGACGGCATATTCCCACCTCTTCTATATTACAATCCGTTAATTAAAGTCTCTATCATGTCACTTACCACATTCATAAAGCGGCTGGCTGCATTGTAAGCATTCTGGAACTGAATCATACTGGTCAGTTCCTCGTCAGAAGAAACTCCGATTACCTGCTGACGCTTATTGTCAACGGTATTTACCGTGTTATTCAGTGTCTCTGACATGGTATTGTAAACAGAACCTGCTGTTCCTGTTTCACCAATCATCTGTGCATAATATTCCATAAAGGTACATTTACTGGTAGCATTTGGGTTCAAAGAAATCTCATTCTTCTTCCACATCTCTGTAAATGCGGTACCAAGCTGCTGTGCTACCTGTTTATTATCACTATCCTGTGTCAGATGTGGGATGTAAGATGGCTGGCTGATAATTTCATCATTTACCTTAAGGCTGGACAAGGTATACATTTTAGAAATATCTGTTGCACTTTCCTCATTGTATACATAGTATGTCTTTGTATTTCCAGCCGCATCCGTTACATTCACCTCTGTATAGCGATCCGTTCCTACCCTGGAAAACAACTCCTGCGGCGGAAGCTTTCCATCGCTTCCTACTGCGCAGTTATCTGTATCTAAAACTTTCATTCCCTGTGTAATGGTAAAAGTACTTCCATCTGCTGTTGTTCCGGTTAAATCTGTGCCGGCATATTCTACATTCGGACAGAAGATATCATTGATTGCTGTAACCATTTTATGTACCAGCTGGTCTAATTCTGCCTCTGTAGAAAGCATTACAGACATTCCTGCATCATCATTATATTCCTGACGGGATTTTCCTTCTATATCACGGTAATCTGCCACATAATTTCCACGCTGCATTACCAGTGCCTTCAATTCTCCGATGTCGGTGTTATAAGCAGACGAAATATCTACATTAAAGTTAAATACATCGGCTGTCTGTCCACGATTCGTATCTGACATCTGCGGCCAGTATGGTGTAATATAACCGGTCTCGTCATCTACGCTTTTTCCCATCTCATATACCTGGGCACGATTTACGAAATCAACACCTTCTATTGAAACAAATACAGTTCCATCGTATTTCTCATCATAGTCGATATGAACCAGACCTGCCAGTTCGTCCAGTGCGTTATCCCGCTGGTCCCTTAATTCCATTGCAGTCTCGACTCCACCAGCCTCGATTTTTACAATACTTTCGTTTAAATCATAGATTTTCTTTCCCAGTTCATTAATCCGGTCAATATCTTTGGAAATTTTTGTATTTAAATTATTCTGATAGTTCTGTAAACTTGTGTAAACGGCTTTCGCCCGGCTGATAAACAGACTCGATTTCTGCATTACAAGGTTCTGGTTTACCGAATCAGAAGGATCTTTGGAGAACTCTTCAAATGCAGTATATAAAGACGAGATACTATCCTGGAATGCTTCTCCCTCCAGCTCCTGAAAATAAGTATAAATTTCATTTGTTGCAGAGTAGCATGCGGAATAAAAAGACTGTCTTCCAGTCTCTGTACGATATGATTTATCTAAAAATATATCTCTTGAATGAATGACATCTGCAATACTTACACCAAGTCCGGACTGCTGATTACTGATTGCTGCATTTTTATCAAATGTATTGTAATGGCGGTCCGCCTGAATGACCTGCTGGCGCACATATCCGGTTGTGTCAACATTCGCAAGGTTATTTGCTGTCGTGTTCAAGGCATTCTGGCTTGTCCGAAGTCCAGAAGAACCAATATATAAACTTCCCATTCCATTTGCCATGGTACATTTCCTCCTGCCTACTGTTTCGTGTCAAAAGCACTGCTTCCTAACAAATCTCCGGTATTGTATGCAGATTTGTTATAGTTTGCCGTTTCCGGTGCCTGCCGCAGGCTCTTAAACAAGGTCAGGTCAAACTCCACCATCTCTAAGGACTGTTTTATCAGTGCCTGATTCTGTGTGTTCAGCTGTGCCATTTCCTTTAACGTCCTGTGAAGTTTATCCCGAAGTGAAATAAGGCGGCTTTGTTCTTTTGGCTGTGATTCCAGTATCTGTATCATGGTCTCAATGGTAAAATCATCCTTTGATTTACCCAGTACATCTGCCATATCCTGTAAGATGGTTCTGCGGCGTACTTCATATCCATGAAGCACATCTGTCATTTCCTGCTCCATTGCAGTAATTTCTTCCAATCTCTTTACATTTCCGGCAACCAGTACATCTGTCTTCTCTTTTGAAAGAACAATCAACTCCTGATATTGTTTATCTTCCTGCAGAAGTACATCTGCCAAATCATCCATCAAACTAGCCACGGCTTATCCTCACTTCTTACTTCTTCATTTCGTTATATTTTGCCAGTAACATACTTGCAAAATCTCCGGAATCCACATCATATTTTCCTGACTGGACACTTGTTTTCAGTTCTGCTACTTTATCTTCC
>ERZ1035006.2232-NODE-2232-length-11331-cov-5.351100_pt1 | contig 11331 bp, 5 predicted proteins | sample MGYA00520694_ERZ1035006 | MGnify/ENA primary metagenome ERZ1035006 (study PRJEB33766, sample SAMN09781746) | gut metagenome | biome: gut microbiome | host: Homo sapiens | place: Madagascar | study: EMG produced TPA metagenomics assembly of the PRJNA485056 data...
TTCCTGTGGTGCAATGCACAAATATACTGATCTGACAGACACCGAACCAAAGTATCAGGGAGGATTTATCTGGGATTATATTGACCAGTCTATCTACAAAAAAGACCGTTATGGAAAAGAATTCCAGGCATATGGCGGCGACTTTGGAGAACGTCCGACAGACTATAACTTCAGTGGAAATGGTATCGCATACGGTGGAAACAGAGATGCTTCACCAAAGATGCAGGAAGTCAAATTCAACTACCAGAACATCACTGCGGAAATCAATGCAGACAGCGTAAAAGTCATCAATAAAAACCTGTTTGTAAATACAGATATTTTTGACTGCAAAGTAACTGTTGCAAAGAATGGCAAGGTGATCAGAAGAGCTTTTCTTGCAACAGCAGTTGCTCCATTAAGTGAAGAAATTTATGCACTTCCGCTTGCAAAAGAAGAAAAACCAGGCGAATATGCAGTGACCGTTTCCTTCCACCTGAAAGAAGATACAGTATGGGCTGAAGCAGGACATGAGGTTGCTTTTGGACAGTATGTATACAGCGTTGAAGAGCCGGAAAAGGTCTGCCCGGAAGAAGTGAAAGTGATCCGCAGTACACACAATATCGGTGTCAGAGGTGCACACTTTGAAGTACTTTTCTCTGTATTAAACGGAGGTCTGGTATCTTATAAATATGCCGGAAAAGAGATGATCGAGGCAATACCTAAACCGAATTTCTGGCGTGCACCAACCGACAATGACTGTGGAAATCTTATGGGAATGCGCTACGGACAGTGGAAACTTGCCAGCATGTACTTGAGTCACAAAGATTTCCGCAAGGGACCATATGGCCCGTCAAATATACCGGAAGTAGAAGTAAATGAAAAGACTGTAAAAGTAACCTACACCTATCTTATGCCGACCACACCACTCAGCGAATGCCGCCTTTCCTATGAGGTTTTTGGTGATGGAAGAGTAAAGACAACTCTTGCTTATGATCCTGTTAAAGAACTCGGAGATATGCCGGAATTTGGTGTGATCTTTAAATTCAATGCAGATTATGATCGTGTGGAATGGTACGGACTTGGCGAGGCAGAGACCTATTTTGATCGTAAAAAAGGTGCAAAATTAGGTATCTATTCTAATAAGGTTGCTGACAATATTGCAAAATATATGGTCCCGCAGGAATGTGGTGCAAAAGAAGAAGTTCGCTGGGCAAAAGTAATCGACCGCAAGGGAAGAGGAATGCTCTTTGAGATGGATGAAAACAATGGTCCGATGATGTTCTCAGCACTTCCATATACTCCGCATGAGATGGAAAATGCAATGCATCCATATGAGCTTCCGGAGATTCACTATACGGTTGTACGCGTGGCAAAAGGCCAGATGGGAATCGGCGGTGATGACAGCTGGGGAGCTCGTACACACGAAGAATACCTGTTGAAAACTGACAAGAAGATGGAATTTTTCTTTGTATTTAAAGGACTTTAAGAGGAGAAAAAATGGCTAAACAGATTAAATACGGACGTTATCTTCATGGTGGAGATTACAATCCGGAGCAGTGGCTTGACCGCCCGGATATTCTCCAAAAGGATATCGAATATTTCAAAAAAGCACATATAAATACGGTATCCGTAGGGATTTTTTCCTGGGCAGTGCTTGAACCGGAAGAGGGTAAATATAACTTTGACTGGTTAGAGGAAATTATCAATAATCTCTACAAAGAGGGCATCAATACTATTCTTGCAACTCCTTCAGGAGCGCGTCCAAAATGGATGGCAGACAAGTATGAAGAGGTCCTTCGTATGGACCCGGACAGAACAAGAAGATTCTTCGGCGGCAGACATAACCACTGCTTCACCTCTCCGGTATACAGAGAAAAGGTCCATGCGATCGATAAGAAGTTATCTGAAAGATTCGGCAAACATCCGGCAGTTATGCTGTGGCATATTTCCAATGAATTTGGCGGTGAATGCCACTGCCCACTGTGTCAGGCGAAGTTCAGAGAGTGGCTGAAAGAGAAATATGGTACGATTGAAAACCTCAACAAACGCTGGTGTACCACATTCTGGAGCCATAGATATAATAGCTTTGACCAGATTGAAAGTCCGTCCCCTAAGGGTGAAAATGAACTTCATGCGTTGAAGCTTGACTGGAAGAGATTCGTGACATACCAGACGATCGATTTCATTAAAAATGAGGTTGATGCAATCCGTGAGGGTGGTTCTGAACTGCCCGTGACGGCAAATCTGATGTATGACTATGATGGTCTGGATTACAAAAAATTCAAAGATGTTCTGGACGTGGTATCTTGGGATAATTATCCAAGCTGGCACAAAAAAGAAGAATATCTTACTGCAGTTGATGCGGAAATGCAGCATGATCTGATGCGCAGTATCAGGAAGGAACCATTCCTTCTTATGGAATCCTGTCCGTCTGCAACAAACTGGAAACCGATCAACAAACTTAAGAAACCGGGAATGCATCTGGCTGCATCTCTCCAGGCTGTAGCACATGGTTCTGACAGCGTGCTGTACTTCCAGCTCCGCCAGAGCCGTGGTGCTTCTGAAAAGTTCCATGGGGCGGTGATCGATCATTATGGCGGAGATGATACCCGCGTATTTAAGGAAGTGACAGAGGTTGGCGAGGCCCTCGAGCAGATTCAGGAGACGGTTGGAACCAGCATGAGATCACAGGCGGCTGTTCTCTATGACCGTGAGAATGACTGGGCGATCGCTGATGTACAGGGACCGCGAAATGCTGACATGCACTATCGCGAAGCAGTCCAGAAAAACTACCGTGCACTGAGAGAACAGGGGCTGAATGTTGACATAATCACAATGGAACATGACCTTTCCGACTACAAAATCCTGGCGGCTCCGATGGCATATATGTTCAAGGACGGATACGAAGAAAAGCTTCGTGCTTATGTGGAAAACGGTGGAACTCTGGTGCTTTCTTACTGGTCAGGGCTGGTTGATGGCACCGACAGATGCTTCCTTGGCGGAACTCCATATGGCCTTATGGATGTAGCTGGACTCCGCAGTACAGAGACAGATGCACTATATGACTGGGAAGAAAACCATGCGATACCAGAGGCAGGAAGTCATCTTGGAATCAGTAACGTATATACCTGTAAAAACCTTTGCGAACTGGTCAAGGTTTCTGATGCAGAAGTGCTGATGCGTTATGGCGAAGATTTCTATCAGGGATATCCGGCGCTTACACACAAGGCATTTGGCAAAGGCCATGTATATTATGTGTGTGCAGATATGGAAATTGGATTCTATCAGGATTTCTACGGCAGAGTAGCTGCAGAAGCCGGACTGAAGTCTCCAATCGAATTTGTTCCGGAAGGTGTTTCCGTAACTGTAAGAGAAAATGAAGATACAGAATATTTATTTATCCAGAATTATGCACGTAAAGCACAGATCGTTGCTGTTCCAACAGAGTACGAACTGCTCTATGGAACCGAAAGCGAAGTTATGGCTCCGCTTGAGACGAGAGTGCTGAAGAAAAAGAAAAAGTAAATTATATGATCATGAAGAGAGTCCACGGTGAATGCTGTGGGCTTTCTTTGCTGTTCACAATATTGTTTTTTTATACTGTCGATAAATTTCGGCGAAAAAAGATGCGGTAAAGGTGTTCGCATGTTATGATGGAAAGAAGAATAAACTGAGGCGGTAAGACGCCTGAAAGATAGTTGTGGAAAGGAAAACAACGATGAAATTTTTTCATTTATCAGATTTGCATATTGGATTGAAATTAATGAACCGGGACCTCCGCGAGGATCAGGAATATATTTTAAATGAGATCACAGAACTGGCAAAACAGGAGTGTCCGGATGCCGTTGTGATCGCGGGAGATATTTATGATAAGGCCGTTCCGTCTGCGGAGGCGGTTGAAATGTTTGATCAGTTTCTGGAAAAACTGACAGAAGCGGTTCCGGATGCGGTGATCATGATGATAAGTGGAAATCATGACAGTGCACCAAGAGTGGACTGCTTTCGCAAGGTACTTTCCAGACAGAAGGTATATATGATTGGTCAGCCGCCAAGAACCGAAGACAAATATATCGAAAAGGTCACGCTGAAAGATGAGTATGGAAATGTGAACTTTTATCTGCTCCCGTTTGTGCGTCCATCCGTGGTAAAACCGGTGGTTGGAACAGATGAAAATGGAAATAATCTTTCTTATGATAAAACCCTTCACAGGCTGATCGAGCGTGAAGAAATCAATTCTGCGGAGCGAAATATTCTGGTCAGTCACCAGTTTTATCTTCCGGCAGGAAAACGCGCCGAAGATATCGAACGCATGGATTCTGAGATGCGTACGGTGGGAAATATCGATGAAGTATCTGCGGATATTCTGGAAAAATTTGATTATGCAGCCCTTGGACATATCCACAAACCGATGAAAGTTGGAAGTGAAGTTTTCCGCTATTGTGGAACTCCGTTGGCATGTTCTGTGAGTGAAGCAGAACAGGAAAAAGGCATCATTATGGTAGAAATGGAAGCAAAGGGAGAGCTTAAGATGACTGTGCTTCCCCTGAAACCACTGCATAAAATAAAGGTTGTCAAAGGAACTTTGGAAGAGATTTTAAAAGAAAACTGTACAGATTATGTGACGGTGATACTGACGGATAAAGCGGATCTGGATGTGATCGATATGCAGGAACGCATTCGCCTGGCTTTTCCAAATCTTCTTGAGATCCGCAGAGAAAATCAGCGAAAAGCAGATTACAGCCGGGCATTGCAAACCGAAGAATTGCTGGATCCTTATGAGCTTTGCTGCTCCTTTTTGAAAGAAATTAATGAGGAAGAAAAGGCAATTCTGCAGGATGTACTCCATACCGTTCAGGGGGTGAAATAGGATGAAACCTTTACGATTAAAAATGCAGGCTTTTGGTTCTTATGGCAAGGAAACTACAATCGATTTTGAAAAAGTAAACCAGAATCTTTTTCTTATAACGGGAGACACCGGAGCCGGCAAAACAACGATCTTCGATGCAATCGTATTTGCTCTTTATGGTGAGGCGAGTTCTTCCTCCAATAAAAAAGAGGGAGTGGTTCTTCAGAGCCAGTACGTGAGTTATGAATATGAGCCATTTGTGGAGCTTGTTTTTTCGGAGAAAAATGGTGAGGAACAGGAAATTTATACAGTGCGTCGTGTTCCAAGACATCTCAAACCGATCACAAGGGGTGCGAATAAGGGAAAGGCGAAGGAAAATACAGGTTCCGTGAGCCTGATCATGCCGGATGGAATGGAGTATCCGACCAAGGAAACAGACCGTAAGATCCAGGAGATTGTGGGTCTGACTAAGAGCCAATTTATGCAGGTTGCAATGATCGCCCAGGGTGAATTTATGGATCTTCTCCGTGCAAAGTCGGATGACAAAAAGGTGATTTTTCGAAAGTTATTTAATACCGAAATGTACCAGGATATCGTTAATGAACTGGCTAATCGAAAGCGCACAAAAGAAAAAGATATTGCGGTTCTCAGGACTCAATGTCAGAGCTACTTGGGCAGAGTGTGCATACCTGAGGAGTACAAATCCGAGAAAATAAAAGAGCTGAAAGAACAGTTGACAGATGGAGAAATGTTACGGCTTTCCGATTTTTTGGATGAGTTGGAACTTCTATGTAACTGGCTTAGTGAACATACACTTGCAGCAGAGAATGCATATCGAAAAGCCGGCAGGGACAGAGACGCTAAAAACGAAGCCTATACCAGAGCGGAAGGACTTTTGAAATGGTTTGATCAGCTGGATGCTGCGGAGCAGAAACTCAAGGAATGCGAAGCTGACAAAGCAAAGACAGAGGAGCTTTTATCTCTGATCAGTCGTATCAGAGATGCCTATGAGATACAGGGAAATTATGCCCTTTTGGAGGATGCACGGAAGCATCTGAAGGATACAAAAGAGGCATTGGAAAACCAGGAAAAAACTCTCCCGGCGCTGAAAGAAGCTCGGGAAAAAGCTGAAAATGCAGAAAAAGAGTCGAAGCAGATCCGCGATGAGGAGCTTCAGAATTATAGTAAGGTTGCGGAAAAAGTGGAGAAAGCACGGGCAATCTTTGAACAGATAAATGTACTTCGCATGCGCGTGGAAGCTGATAAAAAAGCTAATGATGCTGCGGCAAAAACTACGAAGAAAGCATGCGAAACTCAGGAAAAACTGGAACAGCAGGAGGCAAAGTGGAAAGCACAGAGTGAGGAACTTGCCGAGACAGACAAAAAGCTGGTGATCGCAGAGAATAAAAAGCAGGAGGCTGATGCTGTTTCGCAGGAGATTCAGGAGGTACGTGCGCTTGGCAAGCAGGCGGAACGATGCCGCCAGATAGCTATAAAGACCCGAGATGATTATGCAAAGACAACGAAGGACTATGAGACTGCCAATGCAGAATATGAAGAACTGAGGCGCCGCTTTTTGAATGCTCAGGCAGGCTTTCTTGCGGAAAAACTGGAACCTGGAAAACCATGTCCGGTGTGCGGTTCGACAGAACACCCTCATCCACATCAAAAGAGTGTGGATCATGTGGATATCTCCGAAGAAAAACTGCAGATCATGCAGGAGAATGTGGATAAACTCCGTAAAAAACAGGAGCAGGAGTCAGGAGAATCGGCCGCAGCGAATAGCGAATATAAAACGCGAAAAGATACGTATGTTGAAAGCGTTCACAAGCTTCAGGCACGACTGCGCAGAAGTATTTCTTCTATAACAGAAGAGACAACAGTGACAGAAATGAGCAATGCTCTGGAATTGTGGAAGCAGCAGACAGAGGCGGAATTGGAGAAACTGGCTTCGGAGGAGAAGCTTCTGTTCCAGATTCGCGAGAATCTTCAGAAGATGGATAAGCAGAAAAAAGAGCTCCAGGAAAAACTGGAGCAATGTCGGAAAGATGAAAAAGCAGTGGCAGAAAAACTGGCAGCCAGTGAGGCAGAATTGAAGAATATGAAGGGTTCTTCAGAATTCCAGACAAAAGAGGATGCCGAAGAGGCTCTGCGCCAGTCTGAAAAGGCGCAAAATCATGCAGAGAAAATTTATGCGAAGGCTTCCAAAGAGGCTGAGGTGACTTTGAATACTCAGAAGCAGGCAGAAGCTCTGATCAGCCGCTACCAGCATGAGTTGCCGGAACAGAAGAGGCTGGCGGATGAACGAGATTCTTCTTATATAGAAATAATGGAAAATAAGAAGATGAATGAAGAAGCATGGAAGGAACTTGTGGAGACCTATAGCCGCATTGCTGCAGAGGAATTCCAGCAGACAATCACTGCTTATGCCCAGAAGAAGGCCGCTGCAGAGGCCGGTAAAACAGCTGCGCAGAATGCGATCGGTGAAGCAAACCGTCCGGTTCTGGAAGAAATCCAGAAAGAAAAAGAAGCCGCAGAAGCAGCGTATCTGGAAGCGGAAAAGATCTATGATCGGCTGCGCGTAAGCAACAAAGACAACAGAGAGGTCCTGGATTCGCTTTTATCTAAATTAGAAGAACGAAAGACCTTGCTGGAAGAACATGCCCGGATCGATGCACTTTATCGAATGACTTCCGGAAACGTTAGTGGAGCCCGCATGGACCTCGAAACATATGTGCAGAGATATTATCTGGAAAGAATTCTCTATGCGGCAAACCGACGCTTTCAGGAAATGTCTGCCGGACAGTTTGAACTTCGGATGTATGATATTGAGAAAGCCGGAGAAGGTAAAAACAGAGGACTTGACCTGATGGTATATTCCACTGTGACCGGCAAGGAACGCGAGGTCCGTACACTTTCCGGTGGAGAATCTTTTATGGCGGCATTGTCTCTGGCACTTGGAATGGCAGATCAGATCCAGCAAAGTTCGGCGGCGATCAATCTGGATATGATGTTTATCGACGAAGGCTTTGGTTCCCTTGATGAACATTCCCGAAACCAGGCTGTCCGCGTGCTGCAGGATATGGCAGAAGGCTCCAGGCTGATTGGAATTATTTCTCATGTATCGGAACTGAAACAAGAGATAGAAGATCAGTTGATTGTAAACAAGGATGAGAACGGAAGCTACGTGAAATGGCAGATTTCGTAGTTGAGATCTGACTTTCAGCTTTTTATCCCAGAATAAGTATGGGGAATGGTTAGGAGAAGAATGACAGAAGAAGTTTTGGATAAACTGGCGCAGCTATTGGAACAGAATCAGTTTGAGCTGCTTTTTCCGGAAACTGTACAGGCTGATACGAGTACGGTTTCGGGAGAAAAAATACAAAATATGGATATTCGACTGGTGTATCTGATGAATGATGCAGTGGAAAGCTTTCTTGTGTTTCGGAATGCGCGGATGACGGGAGAGTACCACAGTGATTATCAGGGAGAATTGCAGGCATCAATGACCAGACAGGATGGCAGGTTTGTGCTTGTTGTGAAACAGAAGGACACCGTGTTGACATTATTTTTTGAAGATCTTGATCTGGAAGTTTATTTATATGAATATGCCCATACAGGACATTTCTGGGTAGAAGGATATGAATATCTGCGTCAGCTGGAATACAGACTGGCAATTATGAGAGATAAATATGATTATCTGGGAGAAAAATACTGTACAGAAGAAGAGAAAAAACTCGCTACACTGGTGGAGTTTCCTCCTCTGAATTACTGTTATTATCCGGCGGTTCCGGAGAAATATATCGTGCCGCGCGAACATCCGTGGGTTCCATCAAATGATGCAATCGACTATATGGAAAGACTGGCTCTGGAGTGTAGCGATGCTTCTTTTGTAAAGTTACTTTCTATATATAAAAAACATCCGTCAAAATTCTGGGCGAAGAGACTTGCTGTCATGCTGCATCAGACGAAACACTGCAAAATAGTGGAACTGCTGACAGAACGACTCAGACAGGCGTCTGCCGTTTACCCAAGACGAATTTTTGGAGAAGATATGGAACAAAAGTATCAGAATACGCTGAAAAGAGTGGAAGAACATCAGGCAGAATTAGAAAAGCAGGGGATTTGTGCAGAAATCCTGAGAGAAGAACCTTTTACCATTGCACGTGATTCGCTGGATTACAAATTATATCTTATGATATGGAAGGAGCAGAAAGGAAATAGAGTAACAGAAATAGTAGAATATAAAGTCTAGTCTTGTGAAATTTTACAGGGATAAAAGGATGAAATTTTGATATGACAATACGACATTGTGATATATAACCAAAAAATAAAAATATCTGTGCAAAACGCAAAAAAGATGTATACAAAATGTGAAAAGGATTTTATGCTCGGGTCAACAAGCGCTTGATAAAGTATTAAAAAATGAAAACGATTTATAAGAAGGGAATAGGAGTTGTATTAGCTGCTGCGATGGTAACAACTGGCGGTATGACTGCATTTGCTTCCGAAGCAACCAAAGATGGTTCCGGTGCGGCTGGGCAGATATTACGGTTCCGGCTAACTGGCAGACCGAAGGATATGATCATCCGAAGTATACAGATACACGTCTGCCATGGGAAGGTGTGGAAACAATGGAAAGCCGATCATGTTTAAGGGTGTTGACAGACATGAGACATCAGGTGAAGGTGGAAGACATATTACGGAAGAAAGCATGATAGAAGATATTAAGCTGATGAATCAGTATAATATCAATGCAGTTCGTAACTCTCATTAACCAAATGAGGCGAGATGGTATGGTCGTGGACCGGAAGAGAACTATATAGGCAGAAAAACCGGCTATAACATTGGTCTGTATCAGAGCACAGTAGAAGATTTCTTTGTGGATTATATCAAACCACAGGAAACAGGAAACCGTACAGATGTAAGATGGGTAAGTCTGACCAATGATGATGGTATCGGATTACTTGTAAAAGCATTTACACCATTTGAGTTTAATGCGCTCGAGTACACACATAGTTATAGTGTTACATTAAGGCCAGTTTCCACAAGCGATATGGATGCATCTATGGAAGAATCCAAAGTAGTATTACCATAAGTTTCTAATTATAATAAGAGGCTGGTCGCGATTATGTGGTCAGCCTCTTTGAGTGCAGGTGTGAGAATCAGGTTGTTGTATTTTTCATTTTTTCAAGTTCTTTTTGGGCAAAGAGCACGGCAAGTATAAATGCAGCGGCATCTGCGATCGGACCAGCATACATGACACCGTCGATGCCCATGAACATTGGAAAGATAATGACCAGAGGAAGCAGAAAAATTACCTGTCGTGTAAGTGACATGATGATACCGAGGCCAGCCTTTCCTATAGAAGTAAAAAATCCGGAGGACATCGGCTGGATACCATTTGCGAAAGTCAGGAGCATAAAAATCCTCAGATAACTTTCTGCGAATTTAAAGTACAGATCGTTTCCGCCGCCAAACATGCTGATAATCTGATGTGGAAAGATCTGGAAGCACAGGAAAAAGAATGTGGCAATGATCGTACATGCTGTTGCAGAATAACGATATGCCTGACGAACACGGTCGTATTTTTTAGCTCCATAGTTAAAGCCCCAGATAGGCTGTGCGCCCTGGGCAATTCCAATGCAGATCGCAAGAAAAACCATATTTACTTTTGACACAATCCCAACGCATGCAATCGGGATATCACTTCCATAAACAGAAGACGCTCCGTAATAACGAAGAGTGTTATTCATTACAATCTGGACAGCACCAATTGCAATCTGGTTAATGCACGAAGCAAGTCCAAGCGAAGAGATTGCTTTGAGGTGGATCAGCTGAGGCTTAAACATATTTCTTTCCAGATGCATATGGCGAAATTTTGCAAAATAAAGTACAACCAGCATGGCAGAAATAAACTGGCCGATGACAGTAGCCCATGCACCGCCCTTGATTCCCCATTTGAAACCAAAGATAAACAGTGGGTCAAGAATTGTGTTGATGATTGCTCCGATCAGCGTGCAGACCATAGAATAAGTAGGACTACGGTCTGCTCGGATCAGATGGTTGCCTCCGACGGATAGGGTAAAAAATGGAAGTCCGATTGCAATAATGCTTACATAATCTGTAGCGTAAGGCATCACAGTATCTGTGGCTCCGAAAAAAACAAGCAGCGGATGCAGGAAAAGCAAGATGATCGCTGCGATAGATACTCCGGTAATTACTAATGCAGAGAGTGCACTTCCGGCAATCTCGCTTGCTTTGCGTTCGTTGCCGGCGCCCATTTCGAGATTATAATTAGAAGCACCGCCGATTCCAAGGAGCAGTGCGGCAGCAGTGGAGATCGTTGTGACCGGAAATGCAATATTGGTGGCTGCGTTTCCGAGCATGCCGACACCCTGACCGATAAAAATCTGGTCTACTATATTATAGAGAGCATTGACCAGCATACTGATGATGGCAGGGACTGCAAATTTGGCAAGAAGACTGCCGACAGGGGCAGAACC
>ERZ1035006.2233-NODE-2233-length-11322-cov-6.233869_pt1 | contig 11322 bp, 13 predicted proteins | sample MGYA00520694_ERZ1035006 | MGnify/ENA primary metagenome ERZ1035006 (study PRJEB33766, sample SAMN09781746) | gut metagenome | biome: gut microbiome | host: Homo sapiens | place: Madagascar | study: EMG produced TPA metagenomics assembly of the PRJNA485056 data...
GTATACACAGAGTACCGTACCAAAGAATTATTGAGGTGTTTTTTGTGAGATTTTCTTTTACAGATGAAATGCATGAACTTATGAAAATTTTCGAGCCATATAGGGAAGGTTGTCATCTTGTGAAAGATGCTCCAAAAGAAGCTATAAAAGCTAAAGAAAAATTCATGAAATTATTTAAAGAACTTGATGATTATAACTCCAGACTATTGTAACGATTTAACCGCCCGTAAAAAGGCGGTTTTCTTATGCCCTGCCGGTCGGGCAATAAACCCCGGCTTGCTTGTAATTGTCGCTTGCTGTCGGCGACTGATAAACAGACAGATTAAGCATCTCGCAAGAGGTGCTATTTTTATGCCATAATTTGGACAGCGCAATTTTGCGCCGTCATAATGCTGTCCCCAAATTTGGGTGGAGCTCATTTTTGAGCGATACCTTATCAAAAATAAATACAAGAAAGAGGTTGATTTTATGAAAACTTACATCGGAATCAAAAAAATCGAAGCTGAACCAATGAACAGAGGTGACTACAACAAATACAGAGGTTGGACTATTCCAGAAGATGAAAACCCAGCTGATGATGGATATCTTGTAAAATATCCTGATGGCTATGAATCATGGTCACCTAAACATCAGTTTGACGAAGCATACAGTGAAGTTGGTGTGAATCCTTTGGTTGATACCGCATTACTCGTAAAAAGCAGCGATTTTAAGGACAGGTTTAAAGCGGAATATTGGCAGACTAAAATCCGCTACGATAAGCTACATCAGATAATAGTAAAGTATGATGCTGGTACGTTAAATTTTGAGCCTAAATGTAGCATAGGAATTTTTAAAGACCAGGCACGCGCGATGAACAATTATCTTTATACTCTCGAAATCAGAGCACAAATTGAGGGTATAGAGCTTTAATTTTAACTGCCCTGAGCATGGCGTTAAACTGCTTATAAAATACCAGAAAGGAATGACGAAAATGAAAAAAGAAGATCTTATTTCACTCGGACTGTCAGATGAACAGGCACAGAAAGTTATGGGAGCATTTGAAGGCTATGTGGAAAAGACAAGGTTCGATGAAGTCAGCGAAGAAAACAAGACCCTGAAAGCTTCTGTAGCCGACAGGGACAAACAGCTTGAAACTCTTAAAAAATCAAGCGGAGATAACGCTGAACTCAAAAAGCAGATTGAAACTTTACAGCAGCAGAATGCGGAGCAGAAAAAGCTTCATGATGCCGAAATGTCACAGCTCAGGCTTGACAATGCAGTTGATTCTGCACTTTCAGCCGCAGGTGCAAAAAACTCAAAAGCGGTCAGGGCACTTATAGATATTTCCAAAGTAAAACTTGATGATGACGGCAAACTCAGCGGTTGGGACGATATAATTTCCGCTGTGCAGAAATCCGACCCGTATCTGTTTGAGAGCAAGCAGAATCCGCTCTCATTCAAGGGGTATCAGCCGGGACAGTCCGGAGATGTAAAACCGGGTGCGGGAATTGATGCTTCCAAGATGACATATTCGGAAATGGTGGCATATATGGCAGCCAATCCGGACGCAAAAATTGACTAAGAAAGGAAAATGTGAATCCAGATGGCAAAATTTGATTCCAAAACTTTTAACCCTCAGGCATTCGGTGCTTACGTCAACCGAATCCCGAACACCAAAAAGACAGAGCTTGCAAGAAGCCGTGCGGTCGGAAGCAACGAAGATGCCCGTAATGCATTATCTTCACAGACAGGCTCGCTGTATGCCCGTATCCCTTATTTCGGCAGAATAAGCGGAGATACCTCGCAGAACAATGACGGTGCAACGGACATGACAAGCAGTAATACCTCGACTTATGAACAGGGTTTTATTGTGGCGTCCCGTATGGACTCATGGACAGAAAAGAGTTTCAGTAAGAATATTACCGCAGGCGTTGACTTCATGGATAATGTTGCCGCACAGATATCCGATTACAAGCTTGAAGTAGCACAGAATATGCTCCTTGCTATTCTTGAAGGTGTGTTCAGTATGTCCACTACCGGCAGTACCGCATCGGCAAAGGCGGCAAAGGAATTCCTTGCGGCTCATGTCTATGACATCACCGGCGAAAGCGGAAGTGATGCATTTGTGGGTGCATCAACCCTCAACAGTGCAATCCAGAAAGCCTGCGGCGACAACAAGAACATTTTCAAGCTTGTTATCATGCACAGCACAGTTGCAACAAATCTTGAAAACCTCCGCCTGTTAAAGTATCTTACTTATACTGATCCGGACGGTGTGCAGCGTGACCTTGCACTTGCCACATGGAACGGACGCTCTGTCCTGATTGACGACGGTATGCCGGTAACGGAAGTTGCTGAATCTGCAAAGGACGCAGGAGACGGATACACAGCCTACACTACCTATGTTCTTGGTGAGGGTTCAATAATTCTTGATGATATCGGCGATTCAGTTCCGTATGAAATGAACCGTAATCCTGAAAAGAACGGCGGTCAGGATACGCTTTATGTGCGTGACCGTTACATCTGCGGTGTAGACGGTATTTCCTTTGAAAAGCCTGCAAGCTGTACTGCTTCCGCTTCCAATGCTGACCTTAAAACGGGTGCAAACTGGAACATCATCAACGATGAGAGCAAGGCAATTCCTCATAAGTCGATTGCTCTTTGCAAGATTATTTCAAAAGGCTGACAAGGCGGTGATATGAATGCTTGAAGCGGTAAAGGAACGCCTTTCTTCACTGGGCTATGAGATTCAGGACGGAGATGAAGTTGTCCTGAATTTCTGCATTCAGAAGGTTGAAAATACTGTCAGGAATGACTGCAATGTAACTGCTGTTCCGGAAGGTCTTGAAAATATTGCTGTGGATATGGCTGTCGGTGAATTTCTGTCAGCCAAAAAGACTTTTTCTCCTGACAGCATTGCGGGACTTGACCTTGACTTTGCAGTAAAGCAGATACAGACGGGCGATACAAACACAGTATTTTCAGACGGCTGCCTTACTCCGGAACAGCGTCTGGACGCCTTTATAAATCACCTGCTGACATACGGGAGAGATGAATTTTCATGTTACAGAAAGATAAAATGGTAAGCAGACTGGAATCCGCACAGAAAGCGGCGCAAAAGGCTATTGAAACCGTTTATTACACCGGAATATGCACTATCACAGAACGGCGTAATGTAAAGGAAGAAACAACCGGAATAACCCGTAAATCAGAAGTGACGGTGGTTGAAAATCAGCCTTGCAGACTGTCATTTGAAACTCTGAACCCCTCCCCGCTTTCCGGCTCTGCAGCAAATACCGCCCAGAGCACAAAACTTTTCATATCACCGGAAATCACAGTAAACAGCGGTTCAAGAATAACTGTAGAGCAAAGCGGGAAGAAAACCGTATACCGTGCAAGCGGCGAACCTGCTGTTTATCCCTCTCATCAGGAAATAATGCTTGAATTGTTTAAGGAGTGGGCATAAATGTCTAAAATGGGAAAGTTTAAAGCTTCTGACCTGCAAAAGCTTCAGAAACAGCTGAGTCAGCTTCAGGAAAGCACAGAAACATTTGTGGAATTATGTGCGAAAGAGCTTGCGGCACGTCTGCTCAGAAAAGCTATAGAAAGAACCCCTGTCGGGCACTACTCAGAAAAATCCGGCAAAAAAGGCGGTACTTTAAAGCGTGGGTGGACTGTCAGTGAGATTCATCAGCAAGGTAAATTATATACTGTTGATGTAGCCAACATAGTTGAATATGCAAGCTATGTTGAATTCGGTCACAGAACGCCAAATCATCAGGGCTGGGTTCCCGGACGTTTTATGCTCACCATTTCAGAAGAAGAGTTACAGCAGATTGCTCCGAAAGTGCTTGAATCAAAAATCAGAAAAATCCTGAAGGAGTACATGAAATGATAAATTCTCTTACAGAAGGAATAAGCATGGCTTTGAATAAGGAATTCGGCGATGACTGCACAGTATTTGCCGAACCGGTTGAACAGGGACTCAAAGAGCCTTGTTTTTTTGTTTTCTGCATAAGTCCTGTCAGCCGTCCTTTTATGGGGAAACGTTATCTCAGAACGCATAAGATGTGTGTGCAGTACTTCCCGGAGGATACTGACAGAAAGTATGAGGAATGCTGTGAAACTGCTGACAGGCTCTTTGACTGCCTTGAATACATAACGGCAGACGGTGACCTTATACGGGGAACGAAGATGAGTACGGAAATAGCGGACGGCATTCTGAATTTCTTTGTAAACTATGATTTCTTTGTCCGCAAAACGGAGCACAGCGAAGCAATGGAAGAAATTTCAGAAAATGTTGACCTGAAAGGATAGGTGAAATAATGGCAGCACAAAAAAAGGAAAAGGTCAGAAAAGACGAAACCCAGATGCCGCAGGCGGTAAGGTTTACAAAAAGTCAGCTTATCGCCTGTGAAAAATTCCGGAACAGAAGGGATATAGTCAACGCCCTGCTGACGGACAGCGGCACATACACCATTGAAGAAACAGAAGAAAAAATTACGGCATACATGAAAGGAAAGGTGAAGTAATATGGCTTTGGGCGGCGGAACTTTTACAGTTCAGAACAAGGAACTGCCGGGTGCATATATCAACTTCGTATCTGCATCATCAGCGTCCCCGAATCTCTCGGACAGAGGTATTGCAACAATGCCGCTGGAACTCGACTGGGGTACTGACGGTGAAGTTTTCGAGGTTACAAGCGGCGACTTCCAGAAGAATTCGCTGAAACTTTTCGGCTATGATTACAGTCATGAGAAAATGAAAGGACTTTGTGACCTCTTTATCAATACCCGAAAGCTTTATGCATACAAGCTTACTTCGGGCGGCGAAAAAGCCGGCAATGATTACGCTGAGGCGGTCTGCTCCGGCACAAGAGGAAATGACATCAGAATTGTTATACAGGCAAACGCTGACAACACTTCCCTGTTTGATGTCAAGACAGTACTTGATACAAGAGTTGTTGACGAACAGACAGTAGCAAAAGCGGCTGACCTTGTTCCGAATGATTTTGTAAAATTCAAAGCAGAAGCCGAGCTTGCAGTTACTGCCGGAACACCGCTTACAGGCGGCACGAACGGAACTGTCAACGGTGCGGCATATCAGAGCTATCTGGACAAGATTGAATCCTATACATACAATGCAATGGGCGTGGCTGTCACAGATGAATCCACAAAGGGGCTGTTTGCGTCATTCGTCAAGCGTATGCGTGATGAAATGGGTATCAAGTTCCAGCTGGTGCTTTATAATTATGCGGCTGATTATATGGGAACTGTCAGTGTTAAAAACAAGGTACTTGATTCCGGTCAGAATGAAGCTTCGCTTGTATACTGGGTAACAGGTGCTATTGCAAGCTGTGAAATCAACAGGTCAAACCAGAACAGGCTCTATGACGGCGGATTTACAGTCAATACGGACTACACCCAGACGGAGCTTGTACAGGCTGTAAAAAACGGCGAATTCGTTTTGCATAAGGTCGGTACAGATGTGAGAGTACTTGAAGATATCAATACAATGGTTACAACAACAGAAGACCAGGGAGATATTTTCAAGGATAATCAGTCCGTCCGTGTTGCTGACCAGATTGCAAATGATATTGCGGTTATTTTTAATACAAAATATCTCGGCGTTGTCCCGAACAACAATGCCGGCAGAACGTCCCTGTGGTCAGACATTGTCAAGCATCATGAAAATCTTGAAAGCATCGGCGCTATTGAAGAATTTTCAGATTCTGACGTAGTTGTGGAACAGGGCAATACAAAAAAATCAGTCGTTGTAAAAGATGCTATGACGATAGTAAACGCCATGAGCAAGCTTTACATGACTGTTACAGTTGCATAAGAAAGGGTGAAATAAAATGGCTAGTAATGTTACAATGAAAGCCAGGGATGCAGTTTCGGCAACTCTGGCTGAATGCTACGTCACGATAGGAACACGCCGCTACAACTTCATGCAGGCTATCAACCTTGAAGCAAAGTTTGAGAAAAACAAAACGGAAATTCCGATTCTGGGCAAAACCGGAAAAGGCAATAAGACCTCCGGCTGGAAAGGCACAGGCTCTGCTACTTTCCATTACAACACTTCTGTTTTCCGACAGATGATGCTTCAGTATAAGGAAACCGGAGAAGATATCTATTTTGAAATACAGATTTCAAACGAAGACCCTACTTCAGCGGTAGGACGTCAGACAATGATACTGGTTGACTGCAACATTGACGGCGGTATTCTCGCCAAATTCGATGCGGACGGCGAATATCTTGACGAAGATATGGACTTCACTTTTGAAGATTTCAAGATGCCTGAAACATTTGATGATCTGGACGGATTCGTTACAAACTAAAAAACTAAAATATTACGGGCTTGTTCCCTGTGCGTTTTCTGTGCAGGGAATTTATTCTGCCCGATTTGAGAAAGGAAGAAAATATTATGTCAAAATTTTCAAGATTTATGAAGGCTAACAAGATTGTTAAAGAAAACGAAATGCACACTGTCACAAAATCCCTCTGTGATGAAAACGGCACTCCCCTCAAATGGGAATTCCGCCACATCACATCAAAGGAAAACGAAGATATAAGAGAAAGCTGCACCAGGGATATTGCGGTACCGGGAAAGCCTAATCTTTACCGACAGAAGATGAATACAAGCCTTTATGTACAGAAAATGGTTGCCGCTTCTGTTGCATCTCCTGACCTTTATGATGCAGAACTTCAGGACAGCTATGGCGTGAAAACTCCGGAGGAACTGCTTCTTGCAATGGTTGATGATCCGGGTGAATACAATGAACTGGTGGCTTTTGTCCAGAAGTTTCAGGGATTCAATGTTTCCTTCGATGAAAAGGTGGACGAAGCAAAAAACTGATAGAAGAAGGGGATTGGGAAGCAAACTATGCTTACTATGCCCTTCTTAAACTTCACATACGCCCTTCGGAATTCCTTGAAATGGACGAACAAGAAAAAGCTTTTATTATTGCGGCAATAAAAGTAAAAGTCAAAAACGACAAGGAAAAGGAGAAGGAAATAAAACGCAAATCCAAAAAAGGCAGGTGATATTCAGTGGGAAAGATAAGTTCTACCATCGAATTGCAGGACAACTTTACAAATGTTCTGTATCAGGTAATGGATTCGGTAAATATGTGTATTTCCGCAACAGCGGACCTTAGCAGCGCCATGAATCAGCCTGTTGATACAGCCGCCATGCAAAGGGCAACGCTTTCGGTTGACGGAGCAAGTGACGCTCTGAACCATGCATACACTGCCGCTCAGAGACTTGATTCCGCTATGCAGAGCATTTCTTCTCCGAAGATATCCGTCCCGGAAATCTCTCAGTCTGAACCTGCCGGCTGGCAGTCATACAAAGGCATAGAAGTATTTACAAATACCGGTATAGAAAGATTTGAGCAGGAGCTTGCAAGCGTAAATGCCATGATGGATACGCTGCATGACAAGCAGTTTGAAATCACTATGGAATCAAATGATACCGCAATACTCTCCCCTGACGCCGCTTATGATATAAAAGCTGCCGAAAGCAGAGTGCAGTCGCTTATAAATCTTATAAAGCAGACGGAAGATACTTCCATTGATGCGGGTACAGATACGGCTAACAGCAATCTTGAAAAGCTAAGAGCGGCTCTTTCCGAAACGATAAACCTTGAAAACAATCTGAAAGAAGCAATGAACGGTACAGACCTGTCGCAGGTAAATTCCGCATATTTACAGCTTTCGCAGAACATCAGCAATACAGAAAAGCTTGTAAGGGATTCTTTCAGCTCTCCTGTGGAAATCCCTGTCACATGGAAAACTGATAATCTGGAGGTTTTCACCGGAACAGGCATCGAACGTTTCAGACAGGAAGTCCAAAGTGCAAACAGTATGCTTGATACCCTCGGTACAACACAAAGCAGAATTGCTTCCGCTGCATCTCAGATGAACATATTCCCTCCTTCTGCCATAGCAGGTATGAATAATATGGGAAACCGTTTGCAGGCTATCCAGCAGCGTATCAGGCAGATAGAAAGCAATCCTCTCAATATGGGGACGGAAACCGCAAACAGCGAACTGGAACAGCTGAGAAGTCAGCTTTCCAGAGCTTTGCATGAACAGCAGAATTTAAACAATGCTGTTGATGAAATGGACATTTCGGCGGCAAATGAAGCTTATCTACGGCTGTCACAGACAATCAGCGGAACGGAAAGATACATAAGGGACAATGTCAGCGAACAGGGTCGGTTCAATCAGCAGATTGATGAGGGAACGCAGAAATCAGGCGAGCTTGCAGGCATGATAAAGAAAGCTGTCGGGGCTTATGCTACGTTTCAGACGCTCGGCAAGGTTATTGACCTTTCGGACACAATGGCTCAGACAAGTGCAAGACTTAATCTTATAGTTGATGACGGCGGAAGTGTTGATGAGCTTCAGGACAAGATTTATCTTTCTGCCCAGAGGTCGAGGGCTGCATATCAGAGTACAGCCGATGCAATTGCTAAAATGGGAAGTAATGCCGGAAGTGCATTTGCTTCAAATGATGAACTTATTGCGTTCATGGAACAAATTAACAAGCAATTTACTATCGGCGGTGCTACGGCACAAGACCAGTCAAGTGCTTTACTGCAATTATCACAGGCAATGGCTGCCGGAGCGTTAAGAGGAGAAGAATTAAATTCAATACTGGATGCAGCACCGGGAATCGCACGTTCCATTGAACAAAATATGGGATGGGCAGAAGGCTCTATTAAATCATATGCAGAAGAAGGTGCTGTAACAGCTCAGGTAGTAAAAGAATCTATGCTGAATATGGCAGACGAAACCAACGCTAAATTCAAATCCATGCCTATGACATTTTCGCAGATTTGGACTTCGTTTCAGAATACTGCACTTATGGCGTTTCAGCCTGTTCTGAACAAATTTAATGAAATTGCAAACAGCGATTCTTTCCAGCAGTTTGTGAACAATGCTATTGAAGGACTTACGGTTTTAGCCGGTGTTGCTCTCGAAATCTTCGATTCGCTGACAAATATTGCAAGCACTGTTGCTGATAACTGGTCGTGGCTGTCCCCTATTATTTATGGTGTAGCCGCTGCCCTTGCCGTATATTACGGTTGGCAGCTTGCGGTGAACATGATAAATGCTATCAGCAATGGGATTCATGTTGCAATGGCAGCTGCACAGATGATTCATGCAGCAGCAACAGGCGCATTGACCGCAGCCACGGCAGCGGAAATTGCAGCACAGAACGGTTTGAATGCCGCCCTGTACGCGTGCCCTATCGTGTGGATTATAATTCTTGTTATCGCACTTGTAGCACTGTTTTATGCAGTCATAGCGGCAATAAATAAATTTGCAGGAACTTCAATTTCAGCAACCGGAATAATTTGCGGAGTATTCATGACCGCTGTAGCGTTTATCTGGAACAGATTTGCGGCTCTTATAAATTTTGTGGTAGACGGTTTCGTCAGAACATGGAATTTTATTGCAGCATTTGCAAACTTTTTTGCAAATGTATTTAATGATCCGATAGGCTCTATCGCAAGACTTTTTTCTGATCTTGTCAATAATATCCTGTCACTTCTGGAATCGCTTGCATCTGCCATTGATACTATTTTTGGCTCTAATCTTGCAGGAGCAGTTTCAGGCTGGCAAAATAGCCTTGAAGAATGGGTTGATGAAAAATATGGTCAGGGCAAAGAGATTATGGCAAAAGTCAATGCCGAAGATTATCATCTGGATAGGTTCAGCTATAAAGGTGCATGGGACAAGGGCTATAATTTCGGTGCAGGACTTGAAGATAAAATATCAAATTTTAACCCATCAGACCTGTTTAACAGTAATGTGCCTGATCCGGGAGATTATGCACAGCAAGGTGATTTTTCTTCTGAAGGATCCGGAATTGACAACTACGACGACATCGACAGCGGAGTTGGCGACATTGCCGACAACACAGCAGATATCGCAGATGATATGGATATAACCGAAGAGGAGCTGAAATATCTTCGTGATATTGCGGAACAGGAAACCGTAAACAGATTTACAACTGCTGAGATAAATATTGAACAGACAAATCACAACAATATCTCATCAGAAATGGATCTTGACGGTATTGTCAGCGGTCTTACGGACGCTGTCAAGGAAGCCACAAGCATTGCTGCAGAAGGAGTGCATGTATAATGGGATATGTTTTTTATCTGAGCCACTGTATGCTCCCGATAGCTCCGTCACAGCTTGAAACCAAAATAAAAAACGGGGACAAGACAGTAACTCTCATAAACGAAGGCGAGGTAAATCTGCTGAAAAAGGCAGAGCTTACTGAAATTGAATTTGAATGTATTATACCGCAGGTGAAGTATCCGTTTGCTTCATACAAGGTCGGGAACAGAACAGGTTTTCAGCCTGCAAAGTATTTTCTTGATTACTTTGAGGGACTTAAACGTATGCAGAGACCTTTTCAGTTTATTGTATCAAGGGCTATGCCGTCAGGCAAAGTCCTTTTTGCGACCAATATGAAAGTATCAATGGCAGATTACAAAATAACTGAAAAATCTGAAAACGGCTTTGATATCACAGTCAAGATAAAGCTGAAGCAGTATCGTGATTACACCGCCAAAACCATGAAGATAAAGAAATCAGGTTCAAAATCAAAAGTATCAGTCAAAAAGAACCGTTCCGCCGAAAGCTCTCCTGCTCCGAAATCCGCAAAAAAGTATACTGTCGTAAAGGGCGATACCTTGTGGGGAATCGCAAAGAAGTATTACGGTGACGGTTCAAAGTATAAAAAGATATATGACGCAAATAAAAAGGTTATCGGTTCAGACCCCAATCTTATAAAGCCGGGACAGGTTCTGACGATTCCTGCGGTTTAGGAGGAATTATGAAAACGGAACTTCTGATAGGCAAAGACCTCCTGTATCCTGTTACGGAAGAAGGAATCGAATGGACAACGGAACGCAGAAGCACTCCCGGAAAGCTTTCCTTCAAAATTTTAAGAAACGGAAGCAGCAGTTTCTCCGAAGGTGCTCCTGTAAGGCTGAAAATCAATGATAAAAATATATTTTACGGCTTTGTGTTCAGCCAGAAGCGTAACCGTGACCAGATAATCACGATAAACGCATACGACCAGCTGAGATATCTCAATAACAAGGATACTTACGTTTACGAGAACAAAACAGCTTCGCAGTTTTTGAAAATGATTGCTTCTGACTTTTCCCTGCAAACCGGAACAATTGAAAATACAAAATATGTCATTGCGTCAAGGGTTGAAGATAACACTTCCCTTTTCGACATGATAGAAAATGCACTTGATATGACGCTTCAGAACAAGAAGCAGATGTTTGTGCTGTATGATGACTTCGGC
>ERZ1035006.2234-NODE-2234-length-11322-cov-4.028934_pt1 | contig 11322 bp, 11 predicted proteins | sample MGYA00520694_ERZ1035006 | MGnify/ENA primary metagenome ERZ1035006 (study PRJEB33766, sample SAMN09781746) | gut metagenome | biome: gut microbiome | host: Homo sapiens | place: Madagascar | study: EMG produced TPA metagenomics assembly of the PRJNA485056 data...
CCCCTATACTAGGCGTTTATTAATAATGTTTAATGTTTAATTTTCCAATGCCTCCGTAAATTCCTTGTGGAATGTACTGAAGAGATAGAGGATTTCCTTGCGTGCCTCCTCATCCTCATCCCAGAGACTCTGCTCTCCAGCCTGATGCGCCAAAATCATCTTGGCACAACGGCGTATCTTGCGCTTGTTGTTGCGTGCTTGCAACTGGTCGCCCTGGATAGGTTTTTGGCTGACGTAAGAGAATGCCACCAACTGCTTCATGAACATATCGAACATGGCATCGTCGTGGCGCCAATCCTCCTCCTTCAACCAGAACCACTGGAAAGCATACTTCTGTTCCAAGGCTATCAGATGACCGCCCAGTTCGTCGATATTTCCAGCTGCCTTCTGGAACTGCTCGTAAGCATAGTTGCCCAAGGCAGTAGGCTCCAGCTCAAACTCGCTTTCGCTCTCCGACTCCAGGGAAGTGCCGCTCAGGGTGACACGCCAGCGATAGTTCTTGTTCTTCACAAGAATCTCGTGGGCATTCATCATCAAGTCGGTCAACTTGCCCTCTGATGGCAATTCATCCACGATCGCCATCTTCTGTCTTTGGTCACGTACCACGAGTTTCGCCTCGTGAGGACGGAGCACACAAGTATAGATGAGCTTGTCATTGTCCAAGTGGAGCGAGAAGCGGTCGTTGTTGTCATCGCCCACGAAGTCATAACTATAGTCGTTCACCTTGTCGTGAGGCACGACCACATCTCCGTGCACCTTGTTGCCATCCTTGTCGTAGAGCGAGAAGCCCAGGTATGGAATCTGCAAGCGCATCGTGAAAGGTGCGCCCTCATCAGGAGTCAAGGTGACAAGCAGTCCCTCGTCGCCGAAGTCCTCCTTCTTGCAGACGAATCCGTCACGAGTCTTCTCCGACTTCTCCACTTTCACCTCACCATAGTCCCAGTCGATGTCGAAGGTGATGGTAGCATCATCCTCCTCCACCACCTGGATGAAGTCCTCTACATCCTGGTCGAGGAAGACAGCCTTGACTGGCTCCACCTCCTCGTCATCATCGCCCAAGACCGACACTAGGATTTCACCTGGCACTGGGTCGTCTTCCCACTCTGCGTCCTCAGGTGCATCAGCTGGCTTGAAGACCAGGTATAAGATTCTAGCCTCTTTTCTGCTTCCATCCTCTCTGCAAAGGAACACTTTCGACTCCTTAGGCACGAAGAATGGAGTTGACAGATAAGGGCTTTTGCATAACGCCGTATATTCGATTTCTGCCCACGCTGGCAGATGATGTGCATTTTTGTTTGTCATCCTTGATATTGAAGTTATAACTGTTATTTGATTCTTTCTGAGATTGAAATGTTATTATCTGTTCTTGTACATGTTCTCGTAATACCTCTGATAGTCACCGCTCGTCACGTTGTCCATCCACTCCTGGTTGTCGAGATACCACTTCACGGTCTTCTCGATGCCCTCCTCAAACTGCAGGGAAGGTTCCCATCCAAGTTCCTTCTGGAGCTTGCGTGAGTCGATGGCATAGCGCATGTCGTGACCCTTGCGGTCGGTCACATAGGTGATGAGGTCCATGTCCTCGCCTTCTTTTCTGCCGAGCAAGCGATCCACGGTCTTGATCACCACCTTGATGATGTCGATGTTCTTCCACTCGTTGAAACCACCGATGTTGTAGGTCTCGGCGATCTTGCCATGGTGGAATATCATGTCGATGGCACGAGCGTGATCCTCCACATACAACCAGTCGCGCACGTTCTCACCCTTGCCGTACACTGGCAAAGGCTTGCGATGGCGGATATTGTTGATGAAGAGAGGAATCAACTTCTCTGGGAACTGATATGGACCATAGTTGTTGGAACAGTTGGTCACGATGGTAGGCATTCCGTAGGTGTCGTGGAAAGCACGCACAAAGTGGTCGGAACTAGCCTTGGAGGCTGAGTATGGAGAGTGAGGATTGTACTTGGTGGTCTCCAAGAAGAACTCCTCGCCATAAGCCTCATGGTTCTTGTCGCTCGAAGCCTTGGTGGTGAATGGAGCTGGCACGCCCTCTGGGTGAGTCATCTGCAAGGCGCCATACACCTCGTCGGTAGAGATATGGTAGAATCGCTTGCCCTCGTAACCCTCAGGAAGGCTCTCCCAATAGGTCTTGGCTGCCTGGAGCAGAGACAAGGTTCCCATCACATTGGTCTGTGCGAAGGTGAAAGGGTCCTTGATGCTTCTATCCACGTGGCTCTCGGCGGCAAGATGGATGATGCCATCCACGTGCTCGTCTTGCATCAACTGATAGAAGGCATCGAAGTCGCAGATGTCCATCTTCACGAATTTATAGTTTGGCTTGTCCTCGATGTCCTTCAGGTTGGCGAGGTTGCCAGCGTAGGTCAACTTATCGAGGTTGATGATGTTGTACTCAGGATACTTGTTCACGAAGAGGCGAACAACGTGTGAGCCGATGAAGCCCGCACCGCCTGTGATAACGATATTTCTTTTTGCCATATTTCGAAATGTCTTGATTGTTACTAATTAAAAAGTCTTCTTCAGATTGGCGATACATTTCTCCAGCGAGTCAATCCAGTAAGGCACTTCCACACCGAAAGTCTCCTTGATGGTGCGCTTGTCGAGCACGGAGTAAGCCGGACGAGTCACTGGCGAAGGGAACTCGGAGCTATAGCATGGCTGGATGTCACACTCGGTGTGCCCTGCGATTCTCGCTATCATCTGCGTGAAGTCGTACCAAGAGCAAACGCCCTCGTTGGAGAAGTGATAAACGCCCACGTATTTCTCGGCAGCATCTGCCCCAGCAGGAGCATTGCCCTCCGAAGAAGCATTGCCGTCAGCAGAAGACTGGCTTTCCTTCACCTTATTTAATATAGTGACGATGGCATTGGCGAGGTCGAGGGCGTAGGTAGGCGTGCCACACTGGTCGAACACCACCTTCAACTGTGGTTTGGTGGCGGTCAAGTTGAGCATCGTCTTGCAGAAGTTCTTGCCAAACTCAGAGTAGAGCCAAGCCGTGCGGATGATGACATACTTGCATCCCGTGGCGATAATCTTCTGCTCGCCATGCAGCTTGGTCGTGCCATATACGCCCGTAGGCGTGCCCTTCTGCTCCGGACTGCAAGGCACATTGTAGGGTTCCTTGCCGAACACATAGTCGGTGGAAATCTGAACCAGCAATCCGTTCACCTCCTTCATCGCCTGGGCGAGGTTCTCAGGGGCATCGGCGTTCAGTTTCTCGGCGAGCGCCGCCAATTTCTCATCGGTCTCACAAGCATCCACATTGGTCCATGCGGCACAGTTGACGATGACATTGACGTCATTCTCCTTCACCATCTTTCTGATGGCATCCATATCCGTGATGTCGAGGTAAGTGGTATCAAGCCCCTCCACCTGGTTGACATCCGTGAAGATATAGTGGTCTGTGGTATTTTGGCTAACGATTCTCATCTCATTGCCGAGCTGACCGTTGGCACCTGTCACTAGTATATTCATTTTCTCTGATGATTTTAATACAAATTTCGTTGTACGGAAGTTCAATTATTCGTACAAGCTAACATTGATGTCGAATGGCGTATCGAAGTCCTTCAGCAAGTCGTGCTTGGTGTCCTTCTCGCTCAGGATGGCATGGTCGGTAGGAATCTTCCAGTCGATGCCAAGGCTGTCGTCGAGGATGGAGATGCCACCGTCTGCCTCTGGGTGATAGAACTCATCACACTTGTACTGGAACACGGCGGTCTCGCTCAGCACGGCGAAGCCATGGGCGAAGCCACGAGAGATGAAGAACTGGCGATGATTGTCCTCGGTGAGTTCCACCGCCACGTGTTTGCCAAAGGTAGGCGAACCCTTGCGGATATCAACTGCCACATCGAGCACCGCACCCTTCACGCAACGCACCAGTTTGCTCTGGGTGAAAGGTGGACGCTGGAAATGCAGACCTCTCATCACGCCGTAGGACGACATGCTCTCGTTGTCCTGGCAGAAATTCACCTGATGCCCCAAGATAGGCACCACCTTCTCGTCAAACTCCCTCTGCGAGAAGCTCTCGAAGAAATAACCCCTGGCATCCTTGAAGATGCGAGGCTCTATCACCAATACTCCTTCTATATCAGTCTTGATTACTTCCATTTTTCTATTATCTTAGAATAAGACTTTTGTCTTTCATTTACCCTTTTACTCTTTCAGGCTCTGCTGATACCACTCATAGAGTTTCTCCACGCCGTCCTCGATCTCCACCTTGTGGGTCCAACCGAGCGAGTGAAGCTTGCTCACGTCGATGAGCTTTCTAGGTGTGCCGTCTGGCTTGGCAGCATCAAACTCCACGGTTCCCTCGAAGCCCACGGTCTTGACGATGAGCTGGGAGAGCTCACGGATGGTCAACTCCTTGCCTGTGCCCACATTGATGTGGCAGTTGCGTATCTCGCCAAGCGAAGGGATGGCTCCACCACGACCCTCAGAGTTGTTGCGGTCAACGGCTCCATCCACCTTGGCACCATAGAATACGGAAGAGTACTTCTCGATGCCGATGATGTCCTTGAAATCGACATTCAAGAGCACGTGAACGCTGGCATCCGCCATGTCCTCGCTCCAAAGGAACTCACGCAAAGGCTTGCCAGTGCCCCAGAGCACCACCTTATTATTATATATACCATAGAACTCCAGTGCCTTCAAGATGCGCTCGTGGTCGTTGTTACCATCCACGTTGCCCTCGCCGATGATGGCACGGAGCTTGTCGGTAGGATTGATCGGACGCTTGTTCATATCCACCTCGATGCTCTTCCAGTCGCCCTCGTGGATGAGTTTCGCCAAGTAGATCTTGCGCATCATGGCAGGCATCACGTGGCTGTTCTCCAAATGGAAGTTGTCGTTAGGACCATAGAGGTTGGTTGGCATCACGGCGATATAGTTGGTGCCATACTGCAAGTTGTAGCTCTCACACATCTTCAAGCCAGCGATCTTGGCGATGGCATACTCCTCGTTGGTGTATTCCAGCGGAGAAGTCAGGAGCACGTCCTCCTTCATAGGCTGGGGCGCATCCTTAGGGTAGATGCAGGTAGAGCCGAGGAAGAGGAGTTTCTTCACGCCATGGCTGTAGGCATTGCTGATCACATTGCACTGCATCTTCATGTTCTGCATGATGAAGTCGGCACGATAGAGCGAGTTGGCCATGATGCCACCCACGAAGGCAGCAGCCAATACGACTGCGTCGGGGCGCTCCTCGTCAAAAAACTTCTGTACGGCATATTGGTCAGTCAAGTCCAACTCCTTGTGAGAACGGCCCACGAGGTTGTTGTATCCACGTTTCTTCAAGTTGTTCCAGATAGCGGAACCTACCAATCCATGATGACCAGCAATATAAATCTTACTATCCTTGCTCAGCATTTTATGATATCTTTTTAAAGTTGTTGTTGTTATTTTGTGCAAAAGTACTATTTTTCTCTCAAAGAATAAAATCTTTTAGGGATTTATTTTGTATTTATCGCATTTTGTTGTACCTTTGCATAAGAAATAAAAAGACAAGAATGAAAATTAAGACTCTTTTAATCATAACCATGGCATCTCTTGCCATGCTGTCTTGCCATCATGGTCCGAAGCCACAGAGGGTGAAGACCAACCTGCCTATCAGCATGTCGAAACCTGCCAAGGGCGACAAGGCGATCTATGGATTGGCGTGCATGGGCTGCTCCGACACCGCCGTCGTCCTGCTTCCCAATGGAGGCGGCGACCCTATCCGTTACAACATCCTCGATGCCACCCGCAACCATCAGGTATTTGGCGACATCGAGATTGGCGACTGGATTTGCGTGATGCCTTGCACCGACAAGGATGACAAGAATGGTGCCGACATGGTGATCGATCTCGACAAGCTCAAGGCTACCTGGACTTATCCGGTGATGCCTCATCTGCGTGATGTCACCCACCTCTCCAAGCGCCAGCAGGCTCGCATCCTCGCCAATATGCCCGACAGCATCGTGGAGACCTACATGATTCCTCGTGACTATGGTTTCACGCTGAAACGAATGAGCGAGGCTCGCTCGGTAGGCTTCGTGATGGCGAATAGCTCGGTGGAGGACGATAGCCCTGTGGAATATCCTGAGGTACCTCAATACACGGAGTGGCACGCCTACAACGGCAAGCTCATCCTCGTCAAGGGAAGACAGGAGTTCAATGGTGTGGTCTTCAATGAGAAGACGACCTACGACACCCTCTCCTTCGTCTATATGAAGGGCGACTCACTAGCCCTTCGCGACAGCCGTGGCAACGTCCAGGGCTACCATCGCAAGGCGAGTGCCCAGGCTGCCAATGCCGCCGCTCGTGCCGCTGCCATGAAGGCTGCCAACAAGATGAAGCAAGAGCTGAAGTAAAGGGATAATGTATAAATTATAAATTATAAAAAATTCCCCCTTTCATTCGAGATTTTGAGCCTCGTAATGAAGGGGGTATTTTTAGATGATGGGCATTCTGATGTTCATCATTCAGATAATCATTCTGATGGTAATCATTCTGATGGTAATCATTCAGATGATCGTAATCCAGATAGCCTCCTCCTTTCTCTCTCTTGCATCCAGGATTCTCCTAATGAGCTGATTGAGCCAGATGCGAGAATCCACTACCATTCCCACCACCTTGTTGCTGCCCACGAGGATGCAGCCTTGCGTATCATCGGGGAAATTGCCCGAATGGATGCGGATGCCCTCGAAGCCAGGCACGCCTTGCACCAAAGGCAACCATCGCCCGAACCTAGGCGACCACGACACCACCACGGGATAAGTTCCCTCAGGTATCGCCGTCTTGCCAGGCACCTTGCGTGCCTTCTCGCCCGACTTTCGGCTGTATCTTGCGTCCACCTCCTGGGGCGAGAGTTCGATGCCCAGGAGATTGCGCCAAGTAGGTTCCAGCGTATCGCAGAAGTAATGAGTCTCATCGAGTTTCCCTGTATCGAAGTCGTGGCGGATGATGCGCTTGTCCTCCTGATGCTTGCCTGGACCCACCCTGCGTTCCACCTCCCCATCCTCCAGGATGTAGAGGCGACCTATCGTATAGGTTTTCTTCTTAGCTATGCGTCTTACTACTATCTCCATGATAATTTATAATTTATAATTAAGAATTGAGGAATTTCAACTTGCGGAAAATCGAACTGTAATTGTCATTGTCATCAACTTGTTCTGCTGCGACTCCCATAGAGGGTGGCACCATGGTCAACCGAGCCACATATCCACGATGTACCCATTGGTTAATCGCATTCATGGCACGCTTCCGGTCATCTCCCTCGAAACCCTGTTGGCGACGGAGCTTGAGATAATCCTCCAGCGTGAACTCATCGGGAAGCATCCGCAAGAGATTCTTCGGACCCGACACAAACTCCTTGTCGGTCTTCGCCTGCTCGTTGTCTGCCTCGTATATCATCTGACCAAACAACTTCAACTTGCACCACAAGTCGTATCGCTCGCTCCATCTCACGAAGTCCTCGATGCTCTTCTCCCACTTCATCCCATTCGCCACATACAGCACGCAAGCCTTCAGATAGGCGATGACATTGGCACGGAAGGAGAGGTTCTCGAACACATAGTTCTGCGACAACCGGGCAAACTCCGCATTCTCCCCTACCAACTTCTGGGCGAGCTTGAAAGCCTGCGGACAATCGACCAAGCCACGTGCCTTCACCAAGTTTTCGATGTACGGACGAAGTTCCTCATCGAAGGCAGCGTCATACGAGCCATACACCGGTATCTCCGAGCCACAAGGACGGCGGTCGATGGTCGAGAAAGAGATACGTGACACCGGACCATCCGTCACCACCCTTCTGAAATAATCACGGCATTTCTTCGGGGTGCAAGAGGCGTTCCAGTTGAACCTCACCCTCACCGTCTCGGTCACGCTCTGCACACCCACACGGTCCTGACCATAGATGCCCAGGTCGAAGGCGAGTTCCATGATGCGGAAGTGCTGGTTGGTCTTGCCCTTGAGGGCATCGAAGAGGTTCAGCTCGTTCACCTTGGCGTAGAGGAAATGTTCCTCAGCCTCCTTCATGCGGAGCACGAAGGCTGGGTTGGTCATGTCGATGTTCACCTCTTGGATTACCAGTCCCTCTGGGCGTTCACGCTTGTCCTTGTTGGAGCCCTTCGAGTTGCATTCGTCCTTCCACGCCTTCTCTCTCGCTCTCTGTTCTGCGTCACGTGTTCGGATGTCAGCCATGATGTGGTTGATGGGTTCCGAAACGCACTCCTTGCCCGAACCCGTTGGCGCACAGAGGATAGACATCAGCGTGGCCTCATGCTCCACATTGTCGATATATCGGAAGCGAGTGCTGCAGAGATGGGCGGCAAGTGGTGGAAAGACGGCTTGCGATACGGCTGGCTGATACATCTTCGGCGTCTTCGAGACGAGGAGCTTGATGAGGCGAGGCAGCTTTGGGGGCAGTTCGTTGACGTGATAGAAATACGAGTTGGGGTTGCCGATGTCGCCGAAGTCAGCCTCCTCATAGTTCTTGCCTTGCCCCTTCTCCAGCTCGTCCTGGCAGAGCTTGATGGCTTTGCGCACGATGTTCGGCATCACGTGGCTCTGCTTGCGAGAGCAAGCGCTCTCCACGGTGGTGAAGGCTCGCTTCTGTTCCTCGCCGAAGATGGGGATCACCGACTTCACCCAATCGGCGTTGTCGTCGCAGATGTAGCGGAGGTAACAGGCGAGAGTGAAAATGAAGGTGTTGCGCGAACCGTGCTGCGGTTCGCCTCCCAGCAATTCCACGAGCTTCATGACGAGCGTGGCATAGGGAATGCCATTGTATTCTTGAGGAAACTGCGTTTCCGAAGTTTTTCCCAACCACCCCGTCCCTCCTTCATAAGGAGGGCTCCACCTCTCTCCACTGCCCTCTCCCCTCAGGGGAGAGGGGGAAACCGCTCCTACTCGTCGCTCTGAACCGCTTCGCTCTAAGGTAGGCGGGGCATCAAAGCCCTCGCCTTTATCATTTGACGCAACAGAGTTGCGATTGTTTGTGCGGTGTAAACCGCCTTGCTTGAGGTCCTCTGATTCACTTGCGCCGCCTTCCTTGAGGTCCTCTGATTCACTTGCGCTGCCTTCTTTGATGTTAAAAGAGGTATTTGCAACTTCAAAGAGTTTCGCCTCGTCGATATAGAGGATGTAGTCTTCGGGGACGAGGAAGGATGGTCGGGCCAAGTCTTTCACGCAAGAGTCGTAGTCATTGTCCTCTAGCTGCTCCGACATCCACTTCTGCGCCTCAGCCAAAGTCATTCCCTTGGGAATCTTGAAAATCAAACGCAAACCTTCGGTCGATGGAGTGACATGGACGAGGCAAATGCTGTCGAGAACCGACTTCTGGACGAGGATTTTCTGCTTCTCCTCCCAATAGCCTCTTGGATTGGGGATGTGGTCTTTGTCATAGATGGAGAGACCGCTCGGGATGGCATCGGCATTGAGGCGGCGACCATTTTTGAAGGTGGCGTGAGGGGTGAGGATGGGAAGCTGCGACTTCAACTGGGTCTTCATTCGCTCATACTCCTCCTTCTTCAACTCCCCTCGGCGCAACTTCTCCAGCGCATCCTCGATCTCGGCACAAATCAAACTCACCTTGCTGCCCTTGATGGCTCGGTGGAAAAGTTCGGGGGTGCAAACCTGCACCTCCCGACTTCTTACACTTCTTGATATTCCAAACATTTATACAACTTAGAATTAATAATGAATATAAATCTGCATGAGCCGTATCACATCAGTGAGCGAGGCTCAGATGTTGCTCACAACGAAATCACTCGCCTTCTGACTCTCGCTCGCTATCACGTAGTCGGGCATCACATCAGTCTCGGTTCGGTCAATGCGGAGGGTGAGTCGCACGTTCTCCTTGCCGATGCTAGCTCTGCCATGCGGCAACTTGATAAACTTTCTCACCTCACGCTTGTCTTGATGCGACTTCCAAGCATTGAAGTTGCCCTCCTTCGGGCTTACCAGGGCGATGGTGCCGCTTACTCGGCTTCCCTTGGACAAGAGGTTCTTATACACCTCGTCCGAAATCTGTAATTCTATGTTCATAATTTTTCTAGTTTTAAGGCGCAAGCCCAATTATAAATTATTCATTGCACATTATACATTATTCCTTGTACATTATTCATTGATTCATCGTATATTGCTCTCGAAGTCCACGATGCTCAACTCGTTGAAGTATCGCCCATCCTTCTCGTTGACGAAGTGGTGGATAACAACCCCTATCACGTCTCCCTCCTTGGCATTAAACTTATCGACCGCATCACCGAAGAGTCGGGCCAAGTACTTCTCAGGATGCATCACGTTCTGCACCGACTCCAAATAGACCTCACGAGACTGCCAAGGCTTGCCCGACTTCTGGCTCACACCACTCTTCTTGTCAAGGAGCTTCACTACTTTCACTTTTTCCATTTTCTTGTTCCTTTCTTTACTTTTAAAATCGTTAATACTAAAAATGATTTGCCGAAATCGAAGCCTACCCATCAAGAAATGCATCTGTCTCTCTTTCGACATTGCAAAGATAGGAAAGAACAACAAAGAAATGCATAAAAAAATCCCCCATATGCCAAAGCGGTATATGAGGGTATATGAAGTTTTTATTCTAGGTATATGAAGTATGGTATATGTGGTATATGAAGTCAATCTTCGCTTACTCCTGTATCAAACCATCTGATGCAAAATGACTCCTTGCAATCGACTCGCCCCTTAGGAGACTTCTCCATAAAACTGGAGATGAGCAAGCCACGCCATCTGATGTATTCCTCTGCCTGAGGTCTCTGGGCAGAGAGACCTTCCACGGTCCATTTGTTCAACGGGGTAGTTCTTACCGCCTCTGGCACGTTCGAGCCTTTGAAATCGCTAGAGTTCCATTCCCATCCAAACACCTCCTTGACCCATCGGATGAATTTCGCTTGCGTCTTTTCTTCGGGTATGAGGCGATAATGTCTGAACACCTTCCATACGATAAACCAATGTACGATTTTCAGCGTGCGATTCTCACGTTTTGGCAAGACAAGCTTAGCCAGCATTCTTTTCACCTCGTCCATTTTTAGTGCAGAGTCGAACAAGGTTGTATCAAGTTCGCTCTCTGGAAATGAGCCGCCACTGCTTGCCGATTGAGTAGCCTCATTCGGTTGCAAGTCGCAATCCACGATGGTATCATAGCTTCCATTTCCTTCATGGCATTGAGAAGAATCCCTTTCCGAGTGTCCAGGAGAGCCTGTAGTATAAACATTCTCCACATAAACCCCATTGCCTAGATTGATTTGCCCTATTCTGCATGAATCGCCAAATTGATTGACGAGTTTCACCAAATCTTCCATCTCTTCTTTT
>ERZ1035006.2235-NODE-2235-length-11322-cov-3.918789_pt1 | contig 11322 bp, 9 predicted proteins | sample MGYA00520694_ERZ1035006 | MGnify/ENA primary metagenome ERZ1035006 (study PRJEB33766, sample SAMN09781746) | gut metagenome | biome: gut microbiome | host: Homo sapiens | place: Madagascar | study: EMG produced TPA metagenomics assembly of the PRJNA485056 data...
GTTGATAACTGTGCAAGATACTTTATCGCAAAATATTACCTGTCGTATAATCCGGCAGCTATATGCAACAATAAAATTATACTGGACAAACTCCCGAAATTAGTATATAATGTAGACAGGAGCCAGGCTCCTATAAAATGATTTCTGCCTGAACGGAGGTAATAATATGGCTGTATTAACTATAACAAAGGACAACTTCAAGAGCGAGGTCGTTGAGAGCGACAAGCCGGTTCTGCTGGACTTCTGGGCTTCATGGTGCGGTCCGTGCATGATGCAGTCCCCGATAGTGGACGAGCTTGCAGAGGAGCACCCGGAGATAAAGGTCGGCAAGGTAAACGTGGACGAGCAGCCCCAGCTTGCGGCGGCGTTCGGCGTGGAAAGCATTCCCACGCTGGTGGTCATCGCTGACGGCATCACAAAAGAAGTGCTCGTGGGACTTCACCGAAAGGAACAGATACTCGAACAGTTCAAATAATAACAAGATGGCGGAGCGCAGTGCTCCGCCATTTTTATTACGCCGTTATCACGCGAAGTAATCCACGCCGCCCTTGAACAGAAGCTGTTCCTTGTTGCCGGAAACGTTCTTCGCAACGTTGTCGGTGAGACGCTCGGTGTGACCCATCTTTCCGAGGACTCTGCCGTCCGGCGAGATGATACCCTCGATAGCGTACATGGAACTGTTCGGGTTGAATGCAACGTCCATCGTGGGGTTTCCGTTAAGGTCAACGTACTGCGTTGCTACCTGACCGTTTGCGATAAGCTGCTTTATAACTGCCTCCGGGGCAACGAAACGACCCTCGCCGTGGGATATCGGTATATTGTGGATATCGCCGACATTGCAGCAGCTCAGCCACGGAGACTTGTTGGTGCAGATACGGGTCAGGGTAAGCTGCGACTGGTGGCGACCGATCGTGTTGTAGGTCAGCGTGGGACTTTCAGCGGTCAGCGGAACTATCTTTCCGAACGGGACAAGTCCCAGCTTGATGAGCGCCTGGAAGCCGTTGCAGATGCCTATCATCAGACCATCGCGGCTGTACAGCATGGATTCTACCGCGTCCTTTATCTTCGGGTTGCGGAAGAACGCGTTGATGAACTTCGCAGAGCCCTCCGGCTCGTCGCCGCCGGAGAATCCGCCGGGGATAGCGATTATCTGGGAGTTCTCGATGTGCTTTGTGAACTCGTTTACGCTGTCCTCCATGTCCTGCGCGGAAAGGTTGCGGATAACGAATATCTCGGATTCGCCGCCGTAGCGGTTGAACGCGTTAGCCATGTCGTACTCGCAGTTGGTGCCGGGGAATACCGGGATAAGCACGCGGGGCTTTGCGGTCTTGACGGTGCTGTGCTTCAGTTCGCAGCCGCCGGTGTACGCTATCTTCTCAGGAGCGGGCTTCTCAGGAAGCTGCGCCTTGAATATAGGCTCCAGAACGCCGTCCCACTTCTTCTCAAGGGAAGCGACGTCGAGCTTGACATCGCCGGAGGTGATGGTGTAATCAGCAACGGTCTCGCCGATAGTCCTTACGCCGTCAGCTTCTCCGGTGAGTTCCAGAATGAACGCGCCGTAAACCGGTGTGAACAGTTCCTCGTCAGTCAGCTTATCCAGCTTTGCGCCTATCTGGTTGCCCAGCGACATCTTGAATATACCCTCGGCAACGCCGCCGTGCGCAACGCTCCATACGGATACAGCCTTCTTGTCCTTTATGAGCTTTTCAACGGTGCGGAATACTTCCTTTACGCTGTCGAATACCGGCAGACCGTTTTCGTCATACTTCGGCGCGATGTAGCCTATCTTGTGACCCGCAGCCTTGAACTCAGCCGAGATAACGTCGGGAGCCTTTGCGGTGGAAACTGCGAACGAAACCAGCGTAGGCGGAACGTCGATATGCTCGAATGTACCGCTCATGCTGTCCTTGCCGCCGATAGCGCCGCAGCCCATCTCAAGCTGTGCGCGGTAAGCGCCAAGCAGCGCTGCGAAAGGCTTGCCCCATCTCTCGGGCTTGCCCTGGGTGCGCTCGAAATACTCCTGGAATGTCAGCCAGCAGTGTTCGTATGTGCCGCCCGCTGCGACTACCTTTGCGATACTCTCGACTACTGCGCATACAGCGCCGTGATACGGGGACTGGCTTGAAACAGCCGGGTCAAATCCCCATGCCATGATGGAGGTGGTATCGGTCTTCGCGTTCAGCACGGGGAGCTTCGCAGCCATCGCCTGTACGGGGGTCTGCTGGGTCTTTCCGGAGAACGGCATAAGTACCGTAGCGCCGCCGATGGTGCTGTCGAAGCGCTTTACAAGACCTCTCTGCGAGCAGATGTTGAGGTCTGTTACCATGCCCTCCCAGTCGGCGTAGGTGTTCTTCCTGCCGGTGGAGTAGGACACCTTTACGTCGGGGACTGCAACATCGGTGTGCTTCTCAGCGCCGTTGGAGTTCAGGAACTCGCGGGAGATGTCAACGATGGTCTTACCGTTCCAGTTCATGCGGAGCCTCGGCTCGGACTTTACAACTGCGACCGGAGTGGACTCCAGATTCTCTTTGGAAGCGAGCGCGCGGAACTTGTCGGCGTCCTCGGGTGCTACTACTACAGCCATTCTCTCCTGGGATTCGGAGATAGCAAGCTCGGTACCGTCAAGGCCTTCATACTTCTTAGGCACGAGGTCCAGCTCTATGTCAAGGCTGTCAGCGAGCTCGCCGATAGCTACGGAAACGCCGCCTGCGCCGAAGTCGTTGCAGCGCTTGATGAGCCTGGTAGCCTCGGGATTTCTGAACAGGCGCTGGAGCTTTCTCTCCTCGGGCGCGTTACCTTTCTGCACCTCAGCGCCGCAGGTGTCGAGGGACTGCACGCTGTGAGCCTTGGAGGAACCGGTAGCGCCGCCGCAGCCGTCACGTCCGGTCCTGCCGCCGAGCAGGATTATGATATCGCCGGGTGCCGGGCGCTCTCTGCGTACATTCTCGGCGGGAGCCGCGCCGATCACCGCGCCTATCTCCATGCGCTTTGCCATGTATCCGGGGTGGTATATCTCAGCAACATGTCCGGTCGCAAGGCCTATCTGGTTGCCGTAGCTGGAGTAGCCGGCAGCGGCGGTGGTGGTTATCTTTCTGGGCGGCAGCTTGCCCTTGATGGTCTTCTCAACGGGAAGCAGCGGGTCGGAAGCGCCGGTGACTCTCATCGCCTGGTAAACGTAGGAACGTCCGGAGAGCGGATCACGGATAGCGCCGCCGAGACATGTCGCAGCGCCGCCGAAAGGTTCGATCTCGGTCGGGTGGTTGTGGGTCTCGTTCTTGAACATGAGGAGCCAGTCCTCGTCCCTGCCGTCAACGTCTACCTTTATGCGGACGGAGCATGCGTTTATCTCCTCGCTTTCGTCAAGGTCCTTCAGAATGCCGTCCTTTTTGAGTTTTTTCGCGGCGAGGGTGGCAATGTCCATCAGGCACAGCGGCTTGTTGTCGCGGCCCAGTTCATGGCGGTCAGCCTTGTATTCAGCGTATGTATCTGCGATGTAGGAGGGCTTGATATCCGCGTTGTCGATGATGGTGCCGAACGTGGTGTGGCGGCAGTGGTCAGACCAGTAGGTGTCGATCATGCGTATCTCAGTGATGGTGGGGTCGCGGTGCTCGCTCTTGAAATAATCCTGGCAGAACTTGATGTCGTCGTTGTCCATCGCAAGGCCGTAGTGCACCACGAAATCCGCAAGTTCGGCGTCAGTCTTGCCGATGAATCCGGTGAGGGTCTCAACGCTGGTCGGAATGGTGTACTTTACTTCCAGGGTGTCGTACTTGTCGAAGCCGCACTCGCGGGACTCCACTGCGTTGATGAGATAGTGCTTGATACGCGCGAACTCGTCGTCGGAGATCTTCCCCTTGAGGACGTATATCTTGGCGTACTTCACAACAGGGCGCTCGCCGGGGCAGAGCATCTGAATGCACTGTGCGGCGGAATCCGCGCGCTGGTCGAACTGACCGGGCAGGAACTCGACTGCGAACATGCGCTCGTCTGCCGCGGGCTTCGGGAGGTCGTAATATACCTCGTCTACCGGAGGCTCAGAGAACACGGTGGGGACTGCGGCTTCGAAGTTCTCTTTCGGGAGCTTCTCGCAGTCATAGCGGTTGATTATCCTGACATTCTCGACAGTCTTTATGCCCAGCGCGACATTGAGGTCGGCAAGCACAGCACCGCCGTCTACCGCAAACTGCGGCTTCTTTTCAACGTAAATACGGTATACCATTGTTTTTCCTCCATAGCTAATTCACAGCGCATCGCTGCAATAATCAATATCATTATACTACTAAACAAGCATAAAATCAATATGCCGGGGTGCTGAAATATAGCGGCTCCCGCCGGATTTATTTGGTGATTTATTCCCCCTGCCCCGCCGCGCGCGACCGCAGAAGTTCCGCGTACTCCGCGCTGCTGCACTTCTCGGCGAGGGAAAGCAGTTCCTCAGTGGTGTCGCAGGCTTCCTCGATCGCTTTCAGGACAGCCCAGTTGAGTCCGTCGCAGTCCGGGGAGAAAAGCCCGGTCAGCTGCGCCGCGTCGTCGTAGGAAAGCGGCTGGCTGAAATTGAGGAGCTTGTCGTATTTCTCAAAAAGCTCGTCCGACATCTCGGCGTCCGCCGGGATAGGTCCTAATTCTAAAAGCTGTTTTATGCTGCTTGTCATGTGGTTCTCCTTAGGCAACACCGCACAATTAACGGCTAACGCCTTTGCCGCACGCTTGCTTGCATCTTTTCCGTCATCTTGCACAATTCGTCCTAGCAAGGCGTCAGCCTTGCGTCGTCCTCATTGTACAATCTGACGAAAAATCTGACTGCGCAATCGCACGACAATAATTATGCGGTATTGTCCTTAAAATTTTGTGGTTCCGGCGCAGTAAGTACCCTCGGCGGAGGTCAGCTTCACCTGCACCAGCGAATGGCGCTGGATATCCTCGCCGTAGATACGCACCGGAATATAACTTCCGGTAAATCCATTGCAGTAATCCGGGGAAGTCCGCTTTTCGATGAGAACGGTCTGCACCGTGCCCTCCTGCGACTCCAGGAAACGCTTCTCCAGCCTGTCGGCGAGGGCGTTCATCTGCTTTGCCCGCGCGGACTTCACATGCGGAACTACCTGGTTCGCGCGCATTGCGGCGACCGTCCCCTTTCGTATCGAGTAGGGGAAGACGTGTATCTTCGCGAACCCGGCTTTCTCCGCGAACGCCATGCTTTCGGCAAATTCCTCGTCAGTCTCGCCGGGGAATCCCACCATGATATCGGTGGTTATCGCGCAGCCGGGGAACGCTTCGCGCAGCTTCCCGACCAGCGCCATGTATTCCGCGCAGGTGTAGCGGCGCTTCATTCGCCGGAGCACCGCGTCGCTTCCGGACTGCAGCGACAGGTGGAAATGTGGGCACAGCTTATCGCAGGCTTTCAGGCGCTGTATCTCCTCATCGGTGAGTGTGTCCGCTTCGAGGGAGCCGAGCCGCACGCGCTCTATCCCCGGCACCTGCGCCGCTCTCACCGCGTCCGCCGGGGTATATCCGATATCTTCCCCGTAGCAGCCGAGGTTTATTCCGGTGAGGACTATCTCGCGGTTGCCTGCGGCGGCAGCCTGCTCCGCCTGTCGGGTTATCTCCTCCGGGCGGCGTGAACGGACGCGCCCCCTCGCGGTGGGGATTATGCAGTAGGTGCAGAAGCGGTCGCAGCCATCCTCTATCTTGATGAACGCGCGGGTGCGATCGAGGTCGGCGGCGGAGGACGATTCGTCAAACTCGCGGGTAAGCGGCTTCACGCAGGACATGCGGCGGCGGTCGGCGATGAACCGCGTTACCATCGCGGGTATCTCTGATTTGTTCGTGTTTCCGGTGATTATGTCTGCGGAGGTCACGTCCCGTACCGCTTCCTCCGGGTACGCCTGCGGATAGCAGCCGCAGAGCACGGCGACTGAATCCGGGTTCATCGACTTGCAGTGCGAAACGGACTGCCGCGCTTTTTTCACGCCGACTCCGGTGACGGCGCAGGAATTGATTATATACACGTCCGCGGGGGCGTCTTCCTCAGCCGGGACGTATCCCGCTGCGACGAACGCGGCGTGTATGGCGGCGCTCTCGCAGGAATTTACCTTGCAGCCGAGGGTGATTATGCTGAATGTCATGGGTACCTCTTTCCGCACGTTTTGTCGATATCCGCGACTGGTGTTGTGCGGTTTCGTAATTTTAGCCAAAACGAAAACTTGATATAAGAATATTATAGCTGATTATTCCGAAATTTGCAATAAGCTATTGACTATTTTTCAGTTTGAGGATATACTTATTTACAGAGGAAGAAATTCCTCAGAAGAGATTTCACCAAAGAAAGGCGGCGGTTTCTATGAAAAAAATGAAAATCAAGCTCGGTTCTATCGCAGACGTAAAGGAATTTGTGGCGCTCACCAACAGCTGCTCATTCGAAAGCGATCTCGTATCCGGCAGATATGCGGTCGACGCTAAGTCTATCATGGGCATTTTCAGCCTTGACCTTGCAAAGCCGCTGGAGTTCATTGTTCACGATGACAGCGCAAAGGCTGACGAACTGCTCGACGCGGTTCTCAAGTTCAGAGCGTAATTACAGGATGGAAAGGAAGTATTTTTTATGACTACAGTAAAGATCAACATCAACACCATCAATGACGTTAAGGATTTCGTTTCCCTCGTATCCCGCTGCGAGTATGACGTAGACATCGTATCCGGCAGATACGCTATCGACGCCAAGTCCATCATGGGTATCTTCAGCCTCGACCTCTCCAAGGAGCTGACCCTGAATATCCACAGCGACGACTGCGCTGATTTCCTCGAGGCTATCAAGAAGTATATCGTTAAGTAATAAGCATTTCCAAAACGAAACAGAGTCTGCACCGGCAGGCTCTGTTTTTTTATCGGAAAAATAATGGCAGGGAGTTTTACCCTGCCATTTATTTAAATATAGTCCGAAACATACGGGATAGTGTGGAACAATATATCGTCCAGTATCTCCACTGCGGAATGCTCCGCCTTTATCCTGTCCATCACATAAAGCTTCTCGGCAGTCTTGTAGCCCAGCAGCAGAGTGGTCAGCGTTGCTATGCTGAGACCCATCGTGTAATCCGCAGGCTCGTCCGTCATGCGGCACTTTCCGTGCTCGAAACGCACCGTGAAGCTGCCGTTGTTCCAGGGGAGCAGCTCGTCAGTCACATCGAAGCGGAACACCGCCGGCGGCTCGTCCGGGTCGCACGCGTAGCTTTCGAAGAACTGCGCAACGTCTATTATCCTGCCCATCGAGTAGGGGCGGATAGTTTCCTTGATATCGCTGTCGTCAAGTTCGAACGCAATCGACTCGCTGTAGTAGTTGTTCCCGCGCACCTCGTCTATCATGGAATCATGCGCGTGTATGAACTCCCACAGTCCGCGCTGCGCCTCGTGGTTGAGCGATATCATCTCCTTGACGTGCATGATATCGTTATTAATAAGGTATACCATATAGCCGTAAGGCTCGTCCGTGCTGGAATAGTATATCGCTACCTTAGTGTCGTCCTCGTCCCAGCGCCAGTACTCCTCCCACGCCAGATTATTGCGGTAGAGGCAGCCGTGGGTCTTCTGCGCGAATTTCGTGTGCAGCGCCATGAACTCCTTGTCGTTCCACTCCACGCGGCGGACGTAGCCCGGCTCCTGTATCTTCCGAGGTATCTGGGTATCCTTCACGATGTAGGTCATCTTGTTGGAGATTATCTCCCAGCCCAGGCGGCGGTAGAGCGGTATCGAATAAGGGTACAGCAGTGCGAACGGACGGTGGTTCTCGCGCATGCGGGTCAGGCTCTGTATCATCAGGCGCTTCATTATGCCGTGTCCGGTGTGCTCGGGGTAGGTGCATACGCTGGTGACGAATCCCACCGGGTACTTCACGCCGTAGATGTTCATTTCCAGCGGGTAGACCGCAAACTGCGACACCAGGTCGTCCCCGTCAAAGCAGCCGAGCACGTCCGCGCGCTGCAATACCGGAAATTTCGACCGTTTTATCTCATCGTTTTTCCAGCCGGTCTCGGAAAGTTCCTGTTCCGTGACCTGGAATGCGTATCTCAGCAGCGCGTTGTACTGGTCGATATCGTCGATCGTCAGCGGTCTGACAGTATAGTTTGATTCATCGTCCCTATTCATATAAATACCCCTTTTGTGCTTTCACTTTATCCGATAGTATTGTAGCACAATGGAAGTGATTTGTCAACCGCCGCACACCTATCACGGATATCATTGCTTCATGCATTTTTTCGGGAATTAGTCCGCTGTTGAAATGCAACAAATCAGCGACGGAATTTTTGTGCATAATTCTATATAAAAAACCTGCCACGACCGTAATAATTGGGTATTTCACCACTTGAATATAAGCCCCTGTTACTGTATAATTACTATTGCTTTTGAGAAAAAACGCCGCGTTGGACGGGGCGTGACTATACAAGTCCTGACAGGAGGAAAACATCATGGCAAAAAGCTCAACAAAAGATCTCACAACAGGCTCCCCGATGAAGCTTATCCTCGGATTCATGCTGCCGCTGCTTCTCGGAATGCTGTTCCAGCAGTTCTACAACATGGTCGATACTGCGATAGTCGGGCAGTTCCTCGGAATAAACGCGCTTGCCGGCGTAGGCTCGACCGGTTCGATAAACTTCCTGGTGCTGGGCTTCGTGCAGGGCGTGTGCACCGGATTTGCTATCCCGGTGGCGCAGATGTTCGGCGCAAAGGATCTGCACTCCATGAGAAAATACGTCGGAAACACCATCTGGATATCCGCGATATTCGCAGTAGTGCTGACCACCGCGACCTGCCTGCTGTGCACAAATATCCTCACCTGGATGAACACCCCTGACGACTGCTTCCAGGAAGCCTACGACTACATCTTTGTGATATTCCTCGGCATTCCGGTGACGTTCCTCTACAACATACTTTCGGGCATAATCCGCTCTGTCGGCGACTCCAAAACGCCTCTGTACTTCCTTATCCTGTCCAGTCTGCTCAACATCGGTCTTGACCTGTTCATGATACTGGTTCTGGACATGGGCGTTATGGGCGCAAGCTGGGCTACGGTCATTTCCCAGCTGGTTTCCGGCGTGCTGTGCCTTATCTATATGATAAAGAAGTTCGATATTCTGCACCTCAGCAAAGATGAGATTCAGTTCGACAAGTACTACATCGGCAGGCTGTGCGGCGTGGGCATCCCCATGGGACTGCAATATTCCATCACCGCGATAGGCTCTATCCTTATACAGACTGCGGTGAACGGACTTGGCTCCATGTACGTTGCGGCGGTCACTGCGGCAAGCAAGGTCAGCCAGCTGCTGTGCTGTCCGTTTGACGCGATGGGAAGCACGATGGCGACCTACGGCGGTCAGAACATAGGCGCGGGCGAGATAGAGCGCGTCAAAAAAGGACTTGCGGCATGTTCTCTGCTCGGCGTGGTGTACGCTGTCATCGGATTCCTGATAATACTGTTCCTCGGGCGGGATATCTCTATGCTGTTCGTTAACGACACGAACGGCGGCAGCGTGACCGAAATACTCGACCTTTCGCAGCAGTTCCTTATCCGCAACGGAGCGTTCTATATCCCGCTCGCGTTCGTCAATATCGTGCGGTTCCTGATACAGGGCATGGGATTCTCACAGATCGCGATATTCGCGGGCGTGTTCGAAATGGTGGCGCGCGGACTGGTCGCGCTGGCGCTGGTGCCCGTCCTCGGATTCAACGCGGTGTGCTATGCGAATCCTGCGGCGTGGATATTCGCGGACTGCTTCCTGTTCCCGCTGTTCTTCTGGTGCTACAGGAAGATGAAACAGCAGTTCCGGCGGCACGATGAGAAGCAGAATCCTGCCGGGAATGCGTGAGACAGTAATAATCCGTAATAAAAAAGCGGGAGGGGTTTGCCCTCCCGCTTTTTTATTCTGCATTCAAATATCAGTCGCAGTAGCCGAACGCCATCACGAAGAACGCCTGTGCGTCCCCGCCCTCCATGCGTATCTCAACGGAATGCTCCGCGGACGCGTCGTTATCAATAAGGTAAGCAGTCACGGGGTTATTCCAGCCGTCTGACATATTGGAAGCCACGGACTTCACCTTTTCGCCGTCAACATAGATGTCAGCAGTTCCGTACTTTTCGCTGTTGTTCGCCTTGAATACCATCTCCAGCACGCTGCAGGTGATGGTGAACTTCATCGAGCCGCCATCGGTGCCGCGATACATCCAGCCGTTGTGGAAGCTCCCGTGGGTGTCGTTCTGGACGAAGCCGTCGAGTTCCACGTTCTCCATTGCAGCGCTGTCCATGTAGTGCATATTCATGTACTTAGCACTGAATACCGGGTCGGGAAGCTCCTTGCTGACTTCGCCGACATTCTCGTCCACCGCCGCAAGGACCTTCTGATAGTAGTTATCCACAAAATCAGTTATGCACTTGTGACCGTATGCGTTCGGGTGGGACTGGTCGTTCGAATAGTCCTGCCAGGTCATTCTGCCCGCCTCGATCTCCTCGTATACGCTGTCATGGACGCTTATCATCGGCAGGTCATAGTTTGCGCCTATCTTCGACATATGCTCCTGGCAGGTGTATCCGCTGTCCAGCACCGTGAACAGAAGCACCACCGCGATGTCCTTATCCTGGGTCAGCAGCGTGCGCACAAGGCTCTCGTAGGCGTTCTTGTAGTCCGCCTCCTGCCCATCGTTCACCGCGAACTCAACGAACACGATATCCGGGTCTGAAGACAGCACATCGCGCTCAAGACGGAGATTTCCCAGCAGCGAGGGCGTGCCGCTTATTCCTGCGTTGACGCCGGTGACGGTGATATCCGGAAAATATCCCTGCAGCAGGTCGGTGCAGGTCTTCGCATAGAACTCTGTAGTCCCCGCGTTGTAGCCCTCGGTTATCGAGCCGCCTATGTACGCCGCAGTGATATCCTCGCCGCTCTGCGCTTTCTTGAATACGTTCGCCATTCTGGTCATGTCGCCGGTGGAAAGCAGCGAGCGGTCGACCATCTTTTCGTAATCCGAGCGGTTATCCTCAGCCTCCGTGGTGGGTACTGCGGAGGCATTCTCTGCAGTACCGCTCTCCTGCTGCTCAGGCTGGGAACTTTCAGCGGTCTGCGCGCCGGAAGCCGCACTCTCAGCCGCGGACGAACTTTCAGCGGTGGACTCCGCCGGAGCGCCGCCGCATGCGGTCACTGAAAGCAGCATGGAAACAGCCGCGATGATAGAAATAAACTTTTTCATTCTGGTATTCTCCTAAATCAGATATACAAAATACCGGGCATAAAAGCCCGCTGTTTCAATTATAGCCGATTATTGACCGGTTGTCAAGAC
>ERZ1035006.2237-NODE-2237-length-11317-cov-6.368496_pt1 | contig 11317 bp, 7 predicted proteins | sample MGYA00520694_ERZ1035006 | MGnify/ENA primary metagenome ERZ1035006 (study PRJEB33766, sample SAMN09781746) | gut metagenome | biome: gut microbiome | host: Homo sapiens | place: Madagascar | study: EMG produced TPA metagenomics assembly of the PRJNA485056 data...
GCTGTACAAGCCCACCCATCTGCTGTGCCACAGCGACCGCACCGGCGATGCCAACCTGGTGGATGCCTTTACCCAGTACCTGACCCAGAAAGGCGAATACGACCCCCACGGCGAGAACCGCTTCAAACCCGGCATCTGCAACCGGCTGGACCGCGGCACCGAGGGGCTGGTCATCGCCGCCAAAAACTACGCTGCACTGCGGGATATGAACGAGATCATCCGCACCGACCTGCTGAAAAAGGAATACTACACCATTACGGTGGGCATACCGCAGTCCGGGCGGTTCACCGCCTGGTGGGAGCACGATGAAAAGAACAACAAGGTCAGCATCCACGCCCACCAATCCCAAGACGAGCGCCGCAAGCAGATCATCACGGATGTGGATGTGCTGCGCACCGCAGGCCCCTTTGCCCTGTGCCGCATCGGTCTTGTTACCGGCCGCACCCACCAGATCCGCGCCCACCTGGCCTATCTGGGGCGGCCTGTGCTGGGCGATATCAAATACGGTAACCGCAAAATGAACGAGCGCACCGGCACAAAGACCCAGGCGCTGTGTGCCGTGCGCATCAGTTTTTTGGATATCCCGGCAGAAAACACCCTGCACTATCTCTCTGGCAAGGTCATCAAGCTGAAAGACCCTCAGATCGTAAAGCAGTTTGATGCACTGGATAAAAACAAGGCGGATGGAGAAAACGACCATGCATAAAATCGACATGACCACGTGGCCGCAGGCAGAGCTGTTCCGGAAAACGGCCGCGAAACGCTGGGCATGAGCCTTGAGGTGAGCCACCGGTTCATCGATGGGTATCACCTGGGGCAATTTTATCAAAATCTTCAAAAAAGCATTGATGAATTGTAAAAAACGGCTGCTGTACTTTACTGTTCAGCAGCCGTTTTTCTCTTTATTCTTTACTTTTTGTCGGAATCCTGCTCCGCCTTTTCCTGTTCTTCCTGCTCTTTGCGCAGCTCTTTGATGCGCTTTTTCTCGCTCTGGACATGGGGCCAGGGCCAGGAGAAGCCCTCGTTTTGTCTGCACCAGCGGGTAAGCGGGTAGAAGGCAAAGGCCAGGCCAAAAATGTACAGCAGCGCGTACAGCACAGCATCCAGCGTTATCAGTGCATCCAGTGCACCGATCACTGCCACAACGCAGCCCGCCTTGAGGAAGAACTGGCCGTTCTGGCGGCAGTATTCCTCAAAGTTTTCGGCCTTGACCGCCCGGCGGCCCTGGTCGCCCCAGACACGGGGATTTTTTATCACCGAATAACCGTAAAAGACCATCATCAGGCCAAGGGTAAGCTGAAAACCGAAAAACATGGCGGTACCTCTTATTTATCAGGATAGTGGGCAGGCTGGCGGCAGCGCTCAGTCCTCAAACAGCGGCTTGAGGAAGGGCAGAAAATCCAGCGTAGCAAAGTAATCGCGCGGGGTCTGGGCGCGGCGGATCAGGCGGTGAGAGCCGTCCTCACACAGCAGCACCTCGGCGCAGTGCAGTTTGCCGTTGTAGTTGTAGCCCATAGCCGAGCCGTGGGCACCGGTATCGTGGATATAAAGGATGTCCCCGATATCGATCTTGGGCAGCATCCGGTCGATGGCAAACTTATCGTTGTTCTCGCACAGGCCGCCCACCACATCGTACTTGTGGTCACAGGGGGCATCTTCCTTGCCAAGCACCGTGATGTGATGGTATGCGCCGTACATGGCGGGGCGCATCAGGTTTGCGGCACAGGCATCCAGGCCGATATATTCCTTATAGATATGCTTTTCGTGGATGGCGGTGGTCACCAGTGCGCCGTAGGGACCGGTGGTAAAGCGTCCCATCTCGCTGAAAATGGCCACATCCCCCATACCGGCGGGCACCAGGATCTCCTCAAACTTTTTGCGCACACCCTCGCCGATGGCCATGATGTCGTTCTCGGTCTGCTCCGGGCGGTAAGGGATGCCCACACCGCCGGACAGATTGATGTAGCTGATATGGGCGCCGGTAGCCTTCTGCACCCGGATAGCCAGCTGGAACAGGATGCCTGCCAGCTCAGGGTAATAGGCATCCGAGATGGTGTTGGAGGCCAGGAAGGCGTGGATGCCGAACTCCTTTGCGCCCTTCTGCATCAGCTTTTTGTAGCTGTCGATGAGCTGCTGCTCGGTCATGCCGTACTTGGCATCGCCGGGCTTGTCCATGACCTGGAAGCCTTCCTTGCTCTCGCCCAGCTGGAAAGTCCCGCCCGGATTATAGCGGCAGAAGATCTCCTGCGGCACACCGGCCACCCGCTCCAGAAACTCCACCATAGTGGCGTCGTCCAGGTTGATGTAGGCACCCAGTGCATAGGCTTTCTGCATATCCTCCACGGGGGTCTGGTTGGAGGAGAACATGATGTCGTGGCCGGTAAAGCCGCAGGCCTCGCTGAGCATCAGCTCGGTCAGGGAGGAGCAGTCCACACCGCAGCCCTCTTCCTTCAGGATCTGCAGGATGACCGGGTTCGGCAGTGCCTTGACCGCAAAATACTCCTTGAAGCCCTTGTTCCAGCTAAAGGCCTTGTTGATGCGGCGGACATTCTCGCGGATGCCCTTTTCATCGTAGACATGGAAGGGCGTGGGCACATCTTCGATGATCTGCTGTGCCATCGCCTCGGTCAGAAACGGTTTCTTTTCCATAATTACATCCCTCTCATTTTGCGCAGTCCGGCGCTTATCCGGACTGTGTTCTATCCCATACGGCCCAGTGCCGCAGTTCCAGCTGTTATAGTTTCAGGTTTTCCCGGGTGGGGGTAAAGGTGGGGATCATAGCTGCCAGCTGCTTCACCACGCCCTCATCGTTGTGGGCTGCTGCGGTTTCCAGCACCTGCAGCTGCTCATAAAACACGGCCAGATCGATGTTCCGGGGGCTTGCCACAAAGATCTTGTTGTGCTGGGTGCGGCGCATCTTGTCCTGCTCCTCATCCATCATCAGTTCTTCGTACAGCTTTTCGCCGGGGCGCAGGCCCACGATCCTGATCTCCATATTCACGCCCGGCTCATAGCCGTAAAAACGGATCAGCTGCTTGGCAAGATCCATGATCTTGACCGGTTCGCCCATATCCAGCACGTAGATATTGCCGCTTTCTGCCAGCGCACCGGCCTGCAGTACCAGCTGGGCTGCCTCCGGGATGGTCATAAAGTAGCGCTCGATATTGGGGTCGGTCAGGGTGACCGGGCCGCCCTTTTTGATCTGTGCCTCAAACAGCGGTATCACGCTGCCATGGCTGCCCAGTACGTTGCCGAACCGCACTGCCACGCACTTCATATCTGTGTTGCCCGCAAAGGTCTGGATCAGCATCTCACAGATGCGCTTGGTGCAGCCCATGACGCTGGTGGGGTTTACGGCCTTATCGGTGGAAAGCTGCACGAACCGCTCCACCCCGTGCTCGCTGGCGCTGACCAGCAGGTTCTTGGTGCCCAGCACATTGTTCTTTACCGCTTCGGCGGGGCTTACCTCCATCAGCGGGACATGCTTGTGCGCCGCTGCATGGAACACCACCGTGGGGTGGTAGGCCTCGAATACCTCGTCCAGTCGCTTTTTATCCCGGATGGAGCCGATGAGCACCGTGACCGGGATATCCCGGCCATACTTCTGCTGCAGTTCCATCTGCAGCTCATAGGCGCAGTTCTCGTAGATATCAAAGATGAGCAGCTTGCCGGGGTTGAAGCGCATCACCTGGCGGCACAGCTCGCTGCCAATGGAGCCGCCGCCGCCCGTTACCAGCACCGTTTTGCCGGTAAGATAACCGGAGATCTGGTCGGTATCCAGGGTCACTTCCTCGCGGGAGAGGAAGTCTGCCGGGTTCAGCTCGCGGAATACCTCCTGCTGGGGTGCACCGGTACCCACCAGCTGGGGGTCGCTGAGCACCTGCACCGCGCAGTGGGTGCCGACACACAGGTCGATGACATGGCTCAGCCTGCTGCCCTTTAAAGTGGGGATGGCGATGATGATGCTGTGGATGCCGTAGCGGCTGCACAGCTCCGGGATCTCTTCCAGTGTACCCTTGACCGGCACCCCGTGAATGGTCTGGTTCAGCTTGGCGGGGTCATCATCCACTGCCACCACCGCGTGGCCGTATTCCTTGTTGGATTTGCACACGTTGATGGCCCACGCACCGGCTTCGCCCGCGCCCACGATCATCACCGGGCGGTTGGGGTCCTTGGCAGGCACCCTGCGCAGCCGTTCGCCCAGCGGATGGTTCAAAAACAGCCGCCAGGCCAGCCGGCTGCCGCCGATGAACAAGAAGATGAGCACTGATGCCATACAGTTGGCAGAGTTGAACAGCACGCCATGGATGCAATAGCGGTTTACCAGGTATACCACAGCAGTGGGCACGATGATCATACCGGCCAGGCGGATCAGATCCCGCTCACCGGCATACTTCCACAGGACGGAATACAGCCCGCCCACCAGAAAGCTGACGATATACACCGCCACGATCCAGGGCAGGTTTGCGTACAGCAGAGCACGGTTATGGGGCCACCAGGTGGCCTCCACAGCGCCGTCTGCCCGCAGCAGCAGTGCAAAATAAAAGCTGTATGCAACAATGGCTGCATCCAACAGCACCAGTACCGCACGGCGCAGCAGCACCTGCGGTGTGTTTTTGGTCTTATCTTTCACGTATGATCCTCTTTTTCCCTCTTGGTGCAGGGCGCATTGCCGCTGCACCGCTTTTTCGGCAGCGTTCCCTCCGACGATGCGGAAAGGATACAACTACACGTTTGTATTATACTCACAATCCTCCGCTGTGTCCAGAAAATTTACATTTTTATCATTTTCCCGCGTCTCTGCCCGCTCTGGCCTGCCGGAAGAGCGCCTGCAGCTCCTCTCCCAGGCCCAGTGGCAGCGCCGCCAGCAAAAACACTGCCGCTGTAGCCGTGCCGCCCGCCGCCAGAACAGCCAGCTGCCCCGCTGTGCCCTGCGCCGGGACCCCTGCCAGCGCATACCGTATACCCCGGCCTGCTGCCCCGGCAGCAAAAGCTGCCAGCAGCGGCGCGCCCAGCCAGCGGCGGAAGGTGTGCTTTGTGCCGCTGGAAAGCAGCAGCCGCCCGGTATTGGCAATGCAGGTATAGAGGCTGGAGAGCAGGATCACGGCCAGAAAGCCCCGCATCCCGTACCGTGGCAGCAGCACCACCACCCCGCCGATGCGCAGGATGGCATCCCATACGCTGTAGCGAAAGGCAGCCTTCTGCTCCCCGATGCCCTTCATCGCCCCATCCACCATGCTTTCCAGATACATCAGCGGCATGGCCGGGGCCAGCGTTTCCAGATAGAACCCGGCCTCGGCGCTGTGGTACAGCAGCTGTGCCAGCGGCAGCCCCCATACCCAGAATACTGTGCCCGCCAACGCGGAGAAATATCCTGTGAGCCGCAGCATCCGGTCCAGCAGCCCGTTCAGCCGGGCGGTCTGCCCTTGGATATGCGCCTGGGTGATCTCCGGCATCAGCAGCACCGCCAGGCTGCCCAGCAGCCCGAACGGGAAATTGAGCAGCGGCAGCGCCATACCTTTCAGGGTGCCGTACTGCTCCAGCGCTGCGGCACGCCCGCCGGATGCCGTCAGATACACTGCCAGGCAGGCGGGCACCAGCATATTCTCGGCGGTATGCAGTGCGCTGGAAAGCACCCTGCCGCCCTCCACCGGCCACAGGATCTCCCACAGCCGCCGGGACATCTGCGCCGGTGGCTGCGGCGCTTTGCCGCCAAAGCAGCGCACCGCCTCCTGCCGGTAAAACAGTGCCATCAGCCCGGTGGACACCGCCTCGCTCAGGGCGGTAGCGGCCAGCACCAGCGCACAGCGAATGCCATCCTCCCAGCCGCGTGTGCGGGACAGTACCCATACCACCACCGCGATGCGCACCGTCTGTTCCGCCAGCTGGCTGAGCACATTGGGCGTCACCCGCCGCCGTGCCAAAAAAAAGCCGCGCAGCACCGCCGAAACAGCCATCCACGGCAGTCCCAGCGCCGAGGTGCGCAGGGCGGCAGCGGCACGCACATCCCCCAGCCACCATTTTGCGGCAAGCCCGGCGGTGGCAAGCTGGGCGGCCATGGCAAGCAGGCCCAGCCCCAGCCCAGCCAGCACCAGCCGCACCAGCATACCCCGGGCAGCAGCCCTGTCCCGGCTCAGTTCCTCGGTAAGCAGCCGGGTAGCCGCTACCGAGATGCCCGCCGTGGCCAGGGTGACGAACAGCCCATACACCGCCAGCACCAGCTGATACAGCCCCATGCCTGCACCGCCCAGGGCATTGGCCAGCCAGATGCGCAGCACCATGCCCGCCAGCCGCAGCACCACATCCGAGCCGGTAAGCAGCGCCGCATTTTTAAAATAGTTCTGCCGCACCCTGCACCTCCCCCTGCCCCGGAACGGGCATTCTCGGTTCACCCTATGCGGCAGCTGTGCAAAACATGAGCGGCTCCATGGGTTGTTTCCGCGCATTTTTTATGGTATAGTAAACATTGGTCAGGCAGCGCAGATGCGCCTGCCTGTATTTTGAGCAAGGAGGAAGCGCACCGCCCGGGTCCTGCCCCTGCCGTGCGCGATAAAGAGAATGAGCGAAGAATGCACCCATGACTGCTCTAATTGCAGTGCAGCCTGTTCTTCCCGCGATGCCGCTCCGCAGCACGATGCCCCCAACCCGCACAGCAGTGTAAAAAAGGTCATCGGCGTTGTTTCCGGCAAAGGCGGTGTAGGCAAAAGCATGACCAGCGCACTGCTGGCCTGCGCCATGGCCCGCCGCGGCTACCACTGCGGCATCCTGGATGCCGACATCACCGGCCCGTCCATCCCCAAGCTGTTCGGCATCCATGGCCGTGCCATGGCGGACGACAAGGGCTGCTGGCCCATCCAGAGCCGTATGGGCATCGATGTGATGAGCATCAACCTGCTGGTGGAAAACGAGGAAGACCCCGTTGTGTGGCGCGGCCCCGTCATCGCCGGTGCGGTAAAGCAGTTCTGGACCGATGTGGTCTGGAAGGACGTAGATTTCCTGTTTGTGGATATGCCCCCGGGCACCGGTGACGTACCCCTGACCGTGTTCCAGAGCCTGCCTGTGGACGGCATCGTGGTGGTGGCAAGCCCCCAGGAGCTGGTAAGCATGATCGTGGCCAAGGCTGTGAACATGGCCGAGATGATGAAGGTGCCCATGCTGGGCATCGTGGAGAACATGAGCTACATCGTCTGCCCGGACTGCGGCAAGCACATTAACGTGTTTGGCAACAGCCATGTGGACGAGGTTGCCGCAAAGCATCACCTGCCCGTGCTGGCCAAGTGCCCCATCGACCCCAAGCTGGCCGAGCTTTCTGATGCCGGCATGATCGAAACTTACGGCGGCGAGTTTTTGGAAGGCGCAGCCGATGCCTGCGAAAAACTGTTGAAGAAGTAAGCTGCTGTTCCAGGGCTGCTGCACAAATCACCTGTGCGGCAGCTTTTTTGTTTTTCCTGCCCCGGCAAAATGCGGCAGCCCGCAAAAGACATTCTTTTCCTCTGTTTCCGGTGCCGTGCAGCGCTTTAAAAAACAAGGTTCTTTTTGCATTTTGGCTTTTATATTTCGTTTTGTGAAGCAGTTTCAACTTTTCATCCAACTTTTTGAAACACTTTCTGCTTTCAGCTATTGTAAATCCCACTGCAAAGATTTATAATAGTAAAGTAAGAGCAGCCGCCCATGGTGGGCGAGCCGTTCCGGTATGGAGAGCCAGAGATGCCCGGCAGCAACATGGGACAAGCCCGCAGGACGGCGGGCAGGGCATTTCCGTTTTTTCAAATCAATAGAGTAATTGGGAAAAGGAGTATTCTACTATGCTGACGAATGAATACCTGAAACGTGTTTACGAGGGCCTGGAGCAGCGCAACGCCAACGAGCCTGAGTTCCTGCAGGCTGTGCGCGAGGTGCTGGAGAGCATCCAGCCCGTTGTGGAAAAGCACCCCGAGTACGAGAAGGCCGGTCTGATCGAGCGCCTGGTGGAGCCGGAGCGCATCATCAGCTTCCGTGTGCCCTGGGTGGATGATGCAGGCAAGGTGCAGGTAAACCGCGGCTACCGCGTGCAGTTCAACAGCGCCATCGGCCCTTACAAGGGCGGTCTGCGCTTCCATCCCTCTGTCAACCAGGGCATCCTGAAATTCCTGGGCTTTGAGCAGATCTTCAAGAACAGCCTGACCACCCTGCCCATGGGCGGCGGCAAGGGCGGCTCTGACTTTGACCCCCACGGCAAGAGCGACATGGAAGTGATGCGCTTCTGCCAGAGCTTTATGACTGAGCTGTACCGCCACATCGGCCAGTTCGTGGACTGCCCCGCCGGTGATATCGGTGTCGGCGGCCGCGAGGTCGGCTACATGTTTGGCCAGTACAAGCGCCTGACCAACAGCTTCCAGGGCGGTATGCTCACCGGCAAGGGCCTGACCTTTGGCGGTTCTCTGGCCCGTACCGAGGCTACCGGCTACGGCCTGTGCTACTTTACCGCCGAGGCCCTGAAATGTATGCGCAACGACAGCTTTGCCGGCAAGACCGTGGTCATCTCCGGCTCCGGCAACGTTGCCATCTACGCCTGCGAGAAGGCTACCGAGCTGGGCGGCAAGGTCGTTACCATGTCCGACTCCAACGGTTATGTCTATGACCCCAACGGCATCGATCTGGCCTACGTCAAGGATCTGAAAGAAGTGCGCCGCGGCCGCATCAAGGAGTACGCCGACACCCATAAGGATGCTACTTATGTGGCTGACTGCAGCAAGGTGTGGACCGTGCCCTGCGATATCGCCCTGCCCTGCGCTACCCAGAACGAGATCAACAAGGAGTCTGCCGAGGCTCTGGTAAAGGGCGGCTGCACCGTAGTGTGCGAGGGCGCCAACATGCCCAGCACCCCGGAGGCCATCGAGGTCTACCTGTCCAACGGCATCCTGTACGGACCCGCAAAGGCTTCCAATGCAGGCGGCGTGGCTACCTCCGGCCTGGAGATGAGCCAGAACTCCGAGCGCCTGAGCTGGAGCTTTGAGGAAGTGGATGCCAAGCTGAAGGGCATCATGGAGGGTATCTTCCACGCTTCCTACGATGCTTCTGTGGCTGCCGGTTCTGAGGGCAACCTGATGGTTGGTGCAAACTGCGCCGGCTTCCTCAAGGTTGCTACTGCCATGATGGCACAGGGCATCACCTACTAAGTCATCCTGCATCGTCCAAGAGCCGCGCCCGCAGGGGTGCGGCTCTTTTTTGGTATAACCCCGCCCCGCTCTGCCCACACTGGCAGTATCTTATGGCAGAAAGGGAGTTTTGTATGGACGAGCAGATGTTTTGTTTTCAGTGTGAGCAGGCGGCGGGCTGCACCGCCTGCACCGGCGCAGCGGGGGTGTGCGGCAAGTCGGCCGAGACAGCCGCCGCACAGGACCGGCTCACCGGGGCGCTCATCGCGTTTGCCGGGCAGCTCATCGCGGCGGGGCGCGGCCCGGCCCCGGAACAGGCCCGGCTGCTGATGCAGGGGCTGTTCACCACCATTACCAACGTGAACTTTGACCCCGCCGCCGTGGACGCGCTGACCCGCCGGGTGCACGACGCCAGCCCCGGCACCGGCCCGGACTACGACATGCAGGCCCTCTGGCGGGAACCGGACGCCGACCGGCGCAGCCTGAAATGCTTTGTGCTGTTCAGCCTGCGGGGCATGGCCGCCTACAACTACCACGCCCGGGTGCTGGGCCGCATCGACCCGGAGCTGGACCGGTTCTTCTGTACCGCCCTGCAGGCCGTGGGCGACCCCGGCCAGACCACCGACGCCCTGTGGCAGCTGGTGCAGGCCACAGGAGAAGCCAGCTACCGCTGCATGGAGCTGCTGGACGCAGCCAACACCGGCGCGTTTGGCGATCCGGAACCGGTGCAGGTGCCCCTGACCATTGAAAAGGGGCCGTTCATCGTGATTTCCGGCCACGACCTCTACGACGCACAGCAGCTGCTGGAACAGACCGCAGGCCGGGGCGTCAACGTCTACACCCACTCGGAGATGCTGCCCGCCCACGGCTACCCGGAGCTGAAGCGCCGCTACCCCCACCTCAAGGGCAACTTTGGCACCGCATGGCAGAACCAGCAGCGGGAGTTCGAGGACATCCCCGCGCCCATCCTGTTCACCACCAACTGCATCATGCCCCTGCGCGCCAGCTACGCCGACCGGGTGTTCACCACCTCGGTGGTGGCTTACCCCGGCGTGCCCCACATCGACGAAGGGCGCGACTTTTCCCCGGTGATCGAAAAGGCGCTGGAGCTGGGCGGCTACGCGCAGGACACCCTGCTGCCCGGCCTGAACGGCGGCTCCACGGTGACCACCGGTTTTGCCCGCACCGCCGTGCTGCAGCACGCGGACGAGATCGTGCAGGCGGTGCGGGACGGTAAGCTGCGGCACTTCTTTCTGGTGGGCGGCTGCGACGGCACCCGGCCCAGCCGCCGCTACTACACCGAGTTTGCCCGCCTTACCCCGCCCGACACCATCCTGCTGACCCTGGCCTGCGGCAAGTTCCGCCTGAACGACCTGCCCCTTGGCACCGTGCCGGGCACCGGCCTGCCCCGCATCCTGGACGTGGGCCAGTGCAACGACGCCTACAGCGCCATCCGCATCGCATTGGCGCTGGCCGACGCCTTTGGCTGCGGCGTCAACGACCTGCCCCTCTCGCTGGTGCTGTGCTGGTTTGAGCAGAAGGCCGTGTGCATCCTCATCGCGCTGCTGGCGCTGGGCATCCGGAACATCCGGCTGGGGCCTACCCTGCCCCCGTTCCTCTCGCCGGGGGTGGTGCGCACCCTGCAGGAACGGTACGGCCTCAAGCCCATTGCCACCCCGGAAGCCGACCTGCAGGCCATTCTGGGCGGGTGAGGTTTCGTTTGGTTATTTTGCAACAAACCCGCAACTCAAAATTAGCGATTTTGCCTAAGGAATTTTTCCGGTTTTTATTCACTCCACCCAAAAATGACGGTAGGGCTTGCATTCCATCCACGCCATGCATATTATAATAGTATGAATTCTTATGAAAGGGGGACAAGGCTATGAAGTGCAGAATGTTTGCGCTCTCGCTGGCACTGGGTGCCCTGCTTTGTCTCGCCCCGTCGGCCGCCGCGCTGGAATCCCAGCCGGAGGTCCCCGCCCCGGACACTGCTGCCGCATCGCAGACCGACACCCCCGCCGCTCCCGCTGAGGAAGCCGCGCCGGACGCCGCTGAGCCCGCCGGGCAGTGCCTGACGCGCAAAGCAAAGCGTTCCTGAGTTCTGAGTGTTCCGCATCACTCAGGGCAAATTCCTCCAAACCGCCGTACCCGCGTGCACAACGCCGGGTGCGGCGGTTTTG
>ERZ1035006.2238-NODE-2238-length-11312-cov-3.458826_pt1 | contig 11312 bp, 7 predicted proteins | sample MGYA00520694_ERZ1035006 | MGnify/ENA primary metagenome ERZ1035006 (study PRJEB33766, sample SAMN09781746) | gut metagenome | biome: gut microbiome | host: Homo sapiens | place: Madagascar | study: EMG produced TPA metagenomics assembly of the PRJNA485056 data...
CCTATTCTGCTTGCAGTTTTTCACTGTTCGCTTTATAGGGAGCATATCATTTTGCTCAGCTTGCTGTTTTACATTGTTCCCGCAAGAGAAAAACCGCCGATAAAACCGATAAATTCGAGCGTTAAGAGCTTCTTCCGGCATGAAAGTCTCCATGAGCAACGTACACCTTCAGGCAGTTTTTTCTGCGCAGTGCAAAATTACTTCTTTTCCGATACGCGCTCAAACGCCATCCGCGCCCCATTCCGGCACTGAATCACGCCGCAGTACTGAAACCCGAACCGCTCAATCTGGCGCTGCATCGGAAGATTCTGCGCATGGGTGTCAATTCGCAAGTGCGGCTGCATCGCCAGCGCGAACGCCATCACCTCGGCAAACACGCCCCGATGTGTCCCGTCCGACGCAACGCGATGAATCGTCGCATACGGGCGGTCAGACAGCCACGCGCCGTCAATCTCCGCATACGTCGGGTCATCCCCCGTCAGGAACGCGAACGCGCCGTAAATCCCCGTATCATCTGCCAGCACATGCAGTCCGCCGCGCGCCATATCGCCGCGAAGCACCTCGTCCGTCGGATATCCCGGCTCCCACTGGTTCGGATTGCCCTGCGCTGCCATATAGGCGCGCGCGGCATCAAACACGCGCCGCATTTCCGGCAGATCCGCCTCTGTCGCCCGTCGAATCATGGGTTGACCTCCTGTACGATGGTTTCGGAGATGATTATAGCGCATTGAAGGGGGCGTGTCAAATCGAGGGGAATGCAAATACAGCGCATCTTGCCATTCCCGCGCGGATTGCGAAAAAACCGAATGTCCCGGGATACAAAAACCTTGACGAGCTTTTTGCGGCATTGAAAAAGTGATGGGCGCATATCATCGTGAAGAGAGCGGCATGGACTGCCCTCTTTTGGTGTCGGCGGACGGGTTGTTCGGAATATAACCGCAAAAGCTGTTATATTTATGAAGTTTTTCGGAGTATAATCGCAAAAATGTTTGACTTGCCCCTCATTTTAGGATATACTACCCTTATCGGAGGTGATTTTTGTGATTGACAGACCCTTATATATGGACAAAATCATGGCGTACACCGATACGCCGTTTGTGAAGATTCTCACCGGCGTGCGCCGCTGCGGGAAATCCACCATTCTCAAAATGATTATGGAGCGCCTGAAAACGGAGCGGCATATTCCCGACGAGCGCATCATCAGCTGCCGCTACGATTCGATGGAATATGTGGATTTGACCGCAAAGGACATGTATGACCAGCTGAAATCCCGCCTGTCAACAGAAGGGAAAACGTACTTGTTCCTTGACGAAGTGCAGGAAATCGAGGGATGGGAGCGGGTCGTGAATTCGCTGGCATCCGATTTTGATGTGGACTTGTATGTCACCGGCTCGAATTCCCGCATGATGTCCTCCGAAATCGCCACTTACCTGACCGGGCGGTATATCTCCTTCCGCATTTTCACGCTGTCTTTCGGCGAATATCTGATGTTCAAGCGGCAGTATGCGCCCGTCGGCGACGCAAAAACAGAGCTGGCGAACTATGTCCGTCTCGGCGGATTTCCGGCGACGCACCTGCAAGCCTATTCGCAGGAGGAAGTCTACACCATCGTGCGCGATATTTACAATTCCACAATTTTTTCCGACATCGTCCGCCGCAGTCAAATCAGGAAAATCGACCAGTTGGAACGTATCGTCAAATACACCTTCGACAACGTCGGCAACACATTCTCCGCGAAGTCCATTGCCGACTATCTGAAATCGGAGCATCGTTCGCTGGACAACGAAACAGTTTACAACTACTTGGAGAAGCTCGAAAAGGCGTACCTGCTGCACCGCTGCATCCGCTATGACTTGCAGGGGCGCGAGCTCTTGAAGACGCAGGAGAAATTCTATCTGGCGGATGTCGCTCTGCGGTACAGCGTGCTGGGTTATGACGCGGACAGCGTCGCCGCCAGTTTGGAAAACATCGTCTATCTGGAACTTTGCCGCCGCGGGTACACAGTCAACGTGGGCAAAACCGACGGCGGCGAAATCGACTTTGTTGCAGAGCGGCAGAACGAAAGGCTCTACGTTCAGGTCACGCAGGAGATTCGCTCAGAAAAGACCGCCAAGCGGGAGTATGAGCGTCTGCTGGAAATCCGCGACAACTACCCCAAATATGTACTCACCACAGATGCGTTTGCGGGCGGCAACTATCAGGGCATCCGCACCATGCACATTGCGGATTTTCTGCTCAGCACGGAATACTGATGACCTCATTCCTCTCATTTGTTCACAAAAAGTTTTCAAAAAAACCTCTTGACAAACGGGAGAAAATGAATACAATAGAGTCTGACGAAAGTCAAAGAAAGTCAAACCCTCGGAAGGAGGTTTGGTTATGAACACGAACCAGTTCACCCAGAAAACGATGGAAGCTCTCCAGCGCGCCCAACAAATCGCGGTGGAATATCAGCACATGCAGGTGGATGAGGAGCATATGCTGCTCTCCCTGACGGAAGATGCAAAGGCGCTCATCCCGCAGCTGCTGACCCGGTGCGGCATCAGCGTGGATGCTTTCCGTGCCGCGCTGAATGATGCGCTGTCCCGGATTCCGCGCGTGTCCGGCCCCGGCCGCGAGGCAGACAAGGTTTATATTTCCCCGGACTTCGAGAAAGCCCTGCTGGAGGCGGAAAACCGCGCCAAGCAGATGAAGGACGAGTACCTCTCCGTTGAGCATGTTTTCCTCGGTATCGCGTCGAAGCCGAACGCCCACGTCAAGGAAATCCTGACCCGCATGGGCTACGACGAGAAGAAGTTCCTGAAGGAACTTTCCGCCGTCCGCGGCGCAACCCGCGTGACCACCGACAACCCGGAGGAAACGTACGATGCGCTGAAGAAGTACGGCTCCGACCTTGTGGAGATGGCGCGGCAGCACAAGCTCGACCCGGTTATCGGCCGTGACAGCGAAATCCGCAACGTCATCCGTATTTTGAGCCGCAAGACGAAGAACAACCCGGTGCTGATTGGCGAACCGGGCGTCGGCAAAACCGCTATCGCCGAAGGGCTGGCGCAGCGAATCGTGCGCGGCGACGTGCCGGATTCGCTGAAGGACAAGACCATTTTCTCGCTGGATATGGGCAGCCTGATTGCCGGCGCGAAGTTCCGTGGCGAGTTCGAGGAGCGCTTGAAGGCGGTGCTTGCGGAAATCAAGCGCAGCGAAGGGCGCATCCTGCTGTTCATTGATGAGCTGCACACGATTGTCGGCGCAGGCAAGGCGGACGGCGCAATGGACGCCGGCAACCTCTTGAAGCCGATGCTGGCGCGCGGCGAGCTGCACTGCATCGGTGCGACGACGCTGAATGAATACCGCCAGTATATCGAGAAGGACGCCGCCTTGGAGCGCCGTTTCCAGCCGGTCATGGTGGGCGAACCGTCCGTTGAGGACACGATTGCCATCCTGCGCGGCCTGAAGGAGCGCTACGAGGTGTTCCACGGCGTGAAGATTCAGGACAACGCCCTGATTGCCGCCGCAACGCTCTCGAACCGCTACATCACCGACCGCTTCCTGCCCGACAAGGCAATTGACCTTGTGGATGAAGCGTGCGCCATGATTCGTACCGAAATCGACTCCATGCCGACAGAGATGGATGACATCAACCGCCACATCATGCAGCTGGAAATTGAGGAAGCGGCGCTGAAGAAGGACGACGACGAGCTGACCAAAGCGCGTCTTGCCGAGGTTCAGAAGGAGCTGGCGGAGCAGCGCGACGAGTTCAACCAGATGAAGGCGAAGTGGGAAAGCGAAAAGAACGCCATCACGAAGGTGAACAAGCTGCGCGAGGAAATTGAGCGCGTGAACGCCGAAATGGAGCGCGCCGAGCGTCAGTATGACCTGAACAAGGCAGCAGAACTGAAGTACGGCGAACTGCCGAAGCTCAAGAAGGAGCTGGCGGCGGAGGAAGCCATCGCTGAGAAGTCCAAGGGCGAGGACAGCCTGCTGCGCGACAAGGTGACGGAGGAGGAAATCGCCCGAATCGTCGGCCGCTGGACGGGCATCCCGGTCGCAAAGCTGATGGAGGGCGAGCGCGAGAAGCTGCTCCACCTTGAGGACACGCTGCATCAGCGCGTCATTGGGCAGGATGAAGCCGTCAAGCGCGTGAGCGAAGCCATCCTGCGCTCCCGTGCGGGCATCCAGGATCCGAACCGTCCGCTGGGCAGCTTCCTGTTCCTTGGCCCGACCGGCGTTGGCAAGACCGAGCTGGCAAAGGCCCTTGCGCAGGCGCTGTTTGACGACGAGAAGAACATGGTGCGTATCGACATGAGCGAATACATGGAGAAATTCAGCGTATCGCGTCTGATCGGCGCACCTCCCGGATATGTCGGCTATGACGAGGGCGGTCAGCTGACCGAAGCCGTCCGCCGCCATCCGTACTCCGTCGTGCTGTTCGACGAGGTCGAGAAGGCGCACCCGGATGTGTTCAACGTCCTGCTGCAAGTGCTCGACGACGGCCGAATCACCGACAGTCAGGGGCGCACGGTGGACTTCAAGAACACCATCCTCATTATGACGAGCAACCTCGGCAGCGAATACATCCTGAACGGCATCGCGAACGACGACATTACGCCCGAAGCGCGCGCGCAGGTCGATGCGCTGCTGAAGACGCACTTCCGCCCGGAGTTCCTGAACCGTATTGACGAAATTGTGTACTACAAGCCGCTGACGAAGGAGCAAATCAGCAAGATTGTGCTGCTGATGCTGGACAGCCTGAACAAGCGTCTGGCGGATCGTCAGCTGAAAGTGGAGCTGACCGACGCGGCGATGAATGCCGTGATTGATCAGGGCTTTGACCCGGTCTACGGTGCGCGTCCGCTGAAGCGGTTCATTCAGTCGAAGATTGAGACGCTGGTGGCAAAGCATATTATTGCCGCGGATGTGAAGCCGGGCGATACGCTGACCATCGACGTGAATGAGAATGGCGAACTTTATATGCGCTGGTGATGGGGAAAAATGAACCGCGCGGTCTGTGGAAACATAGACCGCGCGGTTTTTAGGTTAAGGATAGGAGGATATTGGCGCGACCGACCAGTATGGGAAACGATTTGTTTTCCCGATGCTGGTCTTTTTTGTTGCAAGAGGTTTCGCCTCTGCGGAGGCGAGTCGGGGGCTTTGCGGTCGCCCCCGACGCCCCTTCGCACTGCACTTCCATGTTTCTTGATTTTTCTCGTTGCAGGGGGAATCGCGCCTGCGGGCGCGACAAGGGGGCTTTCCGATCGCCCCCTTGACCCCTTCGGTTCGCACTGCCGTAGTTGGTTTTTATCGTTGCAAGGAGAATTGCATCCTCAACATCGCAGCGAAAACCATTATAGAGATAGCAAGAGGCTTTCCCCCTCACTTCTCCATCTCCATCACCCGCCGCTTAAACACCGCCCGCCCGTGGTTCTTCTTGTCCGTGCGGAAGAGGCTCAGCGTCTTTTCCAGCACCGCAATATCAATCGGCTTGGAGAGGTGCATGTCCATGCCCGCATCCAAGCTCTGCTGAATGTCGTCCGCAAAGGCGTTCGCGGTCATGGCGATAATCGGAATCGTCCGCCCGACGGGGTTATCGCTGGCACGGAGGGCGCGCGTCGCTTCGTAGCCGTTCATCACGGGCATCTGCACGTCCATCAGGATAACGTCGTAGTCGCTGGGGCGGACGTGGTCGAACGCCTCCACCAGCTGCTTGCCGTCGCTGTAAATCGTGCAGGTTGCGCCCTGCATGTGCAGTAGCTCCTCCAGAATTTCCGCATTCAGCGGATTGTCCTCCGCGCAGAGCAGCCGCATCCCATTCAGCACCGATGTACCGTCCGCGTTACCGATATTGCCGAATTCCGTACGCAGTTTCGCCATCTCGTTCTCCAGATTGGAGAGGAAGAACGGCAGCGGCACAAAACCGTCCAGTCCGCAGGCGCTGATGATATCCAGCACTTCCTCGCGCTGCCCCGTCTGCATACAGAATACGAAAATCGGCTTCCCGGCGGCCTCGCGCATCTGGCGAACCAGAGGGCGCAGCATCTCCGGCGCGCGGTACTGGCAGGACAAAAGCACTACGTCCACATCCTCCTGCCGCAGGATGCTCACTGCGTCTTCAGGGCGCTCGACCGCCTCCGCCGTCACGGGTGTGTGTTCCAGCGCATCCTGCACGTCCGCCACGCGCCCCGGCGCATAGCCGACCAGCAGCAGATGGCAGTCCTTCACCGTGTGCGCGCGGTCATCCGCCTGTGCGTCCACCTTGAACTCCAGCAGCACTTCAAAGCAGCTGCCTTCGCCCGGCGCACTCTCGACGTTAATCACGCCGCCCATCATGTCCACAATGCTTTTGGTGATTGCCATGCCCAGCCCTGTGCCCTGCACCTTGTTCGTCACGGAATCCTCTGCGCGGGTGAACACGTCGAACAGGTGCTTCTGGAACTCCTCCGTCATGCCGATGCCGTTGTCCTTGACCACAAACGCGTATTTCACATACGAATGCCCGCTGCGGGACACCTCGCGCACGTCAAAGCTGATTTCGCCGCCCTGCTGGGTATACTTGACCGCGTTAGACAGGATGTTCAGCAGCACCTGCCGCAGACGGGTCGCGTCGCCGATGAAATTCTCGTGGTGAATCTGGCTCGCGCGGACGATAAAGTGCTGCCCGCGCTGGCGCGTCTGCGGGCGGATGATGGCTTCAATCTGATCAATCTGCTCAGCAAGATTGACTTCATCCATGCGCAGCGTCACCGCGCCGCTCTCGATTTTGGACATGTCCAGCACGTCATTGATCAGCCCTAACAGATGCTCGCTGGATGTGTGCAGCTTGTCGATGTAGGCCTGCAGCTTCTCCGGGTTATTCAGGTCGTGCTGCATCAGGTTCGTCAAGCCGATGATGGCGTTCATGGGGGTGCGGATGTCATGGCTCATATTCGTCAGGAACGCCGTCTTGGATACGTTGGCGGATTCCGCCAGTTTCAGCGCATCCACCGCTGCCTGACGCGCCCGATCCAGCTCCGCGTTCGCCTGTGCAAGCGCCTGCGCGTTCTCCGTCTCCACGGCGTAGCGCTCCCGGTTCTGCATCGCCGTCAGCAGAAAGTACATCGCCCCCACCGTCAGCAGCAGCAGAACGAAAAACGCAATGTTGACTATCAGCGTAATCGAATCCACCATTGCGCGCGCACCGGCAGCAACCTCCACCCCCGGCACAAGGAACAGCATCGTCCAGTCGCATCCGGTTAGGCGCTTCATGCACAAGAAATACTGTGTTTTGTCCACCAGCACATCGGTGCAGGTGAAATGATTGTCGGATGCCTCAAGTTCCGTCAGACAGTTATCAAAATTGCCCGCGTGCGGGTAGCGGAGCGTCCGCAGCGCCGGATAGATGTTCCGTCCCAGAAAGTTGATGTTCTCATCCGCCGCGTCGGAATACATCTTCACGCCGTCGCTGATGACGACATAGGTGCTGTTCTGCGTGTGAAATGCACTGCTGCGGAAGAACGGCGTCAGGCTGCTCATGCCCTTGAGCAGCACCAGATGCGTGATGCGGATGCTTCTTTCCCCTGCCGCAACCGTCAGCGGCTGCATGATGGGCAGGGAAAAGACCATTTGATTTTCATCGCCGCCCTTGCCGCGAACAAGGAAACACTGTCGCCCTGTCATGCCAAGCGTATCGGCAAACTCGCAGGGCATCCGCTCTCCCGCCGCGTTAATCAGGTTTCCGCTTTCGTCAATCGCAAGGAATCGCAGGGCGCTGTCCTGCGGCGTCAGCTGATACTGCGTCGCCTGAAGCAGCTGCACGAGTGCCTCCTGTGTCGTCGGGGCGTAGAAAGCTACGGCACTATCCATTACGGTCAGGAAATCCCACTGCTGTTCCAGCGTGATGGAGAGCTTCTCGTACATTTGCGACGTAATTTCCGTCAGCTGATTCTGGCTTTCGCGGTAGAGTTCTTCGCGCGTATAGCGGGTGAAAAAGCGCATCCCAAGGAAAATGAACGCAAATAAAACAACGCCGACCAGTACCAGCATCGGCAGTTTGCTGTGGGTCAGGCGCTGGCGAATCGACGCTTTCGCAGCCTTCATGCGCTCATCCCCCTGCATCATGTGTTTTCCGCGCCTCCAAACGGGCACTGCCGCTTTTTCCCGCAGCGCCCGTGCAGACAGATGGACAATATCATCTTTATTATACCATTGAGGACATTCCATGTCAAGGCACAAAGAAGCGGCGATGTTCATTTTCCACCGCCGCCGAGGGATTATTCCGTCCAGCTGTACACCCATTCGCCCTGCTGGTTGATATACCCGCGTTGGGTCGTGCCGTCGTCCTGCTCGACCACAACATACGCCAATGCGCCGACAAAATCCACCGCATACGAAATCGGCAGCGTCGTCAGCAATTCGCCGCGCTCGTTGATGTAATTGTACAGCCCGGTTTCCGGGTCTTGCACCAGCAGGACGCCGGAGAAGTAGTGGTCATCCATCGGCAGTTTTTCCGGCAGCCACCATTTCGCTTCGCTGATGATTTCACCCTGCATGTTCACCACGCCGCAGCGATAGTCATCCTTGGTGTTCGTCTGATAGATGCACAAGCCGTTTTTCTCCGGTCTCCAAAACTCCGCAAGATTCGGCACTTGCAGCGTGAACAGTTCGCCCTGCTCGACGTGGCACATCGTCAGTCCGCCGTTTTCCGCCGGAAGCACATAATAGCCGTTCTGCGTATGCCGGTCATACGGTGCGCTCGTGCGCATCAGCACATTGCCTGCGTGGTCGATGATGCCCCATTCCACCTCGGAAAATTTCACTGCCGCATAGCCGCCGCTGAAATCCTCCGCTTCCGCGAACTGCGGCGCAATCACCACTTCGCAAGCCGTGTTGCAGTAGCCGACCCGCCCGTTTTCGTCCTCCACCGCAATCAGTCCTTCGCTGACGCAGGGGTCATATATATTTGCAAACTGCATTCCGTCCGGCAGCGGCGTTTCTTCCCCGGCTTCATTCAGCAGATAGCATTCCTGAATGACATAGTTTTCATCCTCCGTGTAAACCGCCGCGTAGCCCTCGCAGAAATTCGCACCCCTATCATAAGCCCCATAGCGGTAGGGAATCACCAGCTCGCCCGTGTCGCGGCTGGCATAGCCCCACCGGTCGTAGTAATCGTCATTCGCCACAGCAATCAGACGGCTGTCCGAAGCCATCTCGCGCACGAGCGCCCATTGCAGCCCGCTGTATACCCCGTTGGTCGGGTCAAAAAAGCCCGCTCTTTGGTCTATTTCCGATTCTGCACCGTAATATTCCATGACAATCCAAACATTGCTGAAATAATCAACCAGCGGATCTTCCGTATCTTCCAGCAGTCGAATTTCACCCGTCCGGCTAACAAACCCCTGCTTGTCGCCCTGCTGAATCCATGCATAATCCTCTTCTGCGAAGAAAATCGACGTCCCATCAAATTGCGGCGGAATCACCCAATTCCCCGCCTCGTCGATATGCCCCCACAAGCCATTGTCGCCCTTCGCAGCATATAAATACCCTTCCGCCGACGCGCAGCCCAGCAGTATCAGCAGGCACAGCAGCCCTCACAGCAATTTCTTCATGCGTTTTCCCTCCTTATTCCGTCCAGCTGTACACCCATTCGCCCTGCTGGTTGATGTAACCGTATTGGGTCGTGCCGTCGTCCTGCACCACTCCCACATACGCCAGCTTGCCGTAGAACTGCGTCACAAAGCTGAATTGCAGCGGAATCGCCAGTTCGCCGCTTTCGTTCAGATACCCGCCCAGCTTCGTGCCGTCCGTATCGTACACTGCCTGCAAGCCCGACGGGAAATACACGTCCGGCTGGTCGTATTCCGGGAATGTCCACTTCGCTTCGCTGATGATTTCGCCCTGCATGTTCACCCAGCCGCAGCGGCGCTGTCTGCCCTTCTCCACAACGTACATGCACAAGCCGTTTTCCTCCGGCGTCCACAGCCGCACGATATTTTCGCCTTGCAGGGTGAACAACTCCTCGCCCGCCACGCTGTACATCGTGAAGCTGTGTTCGCCCGTCGGCAGCACATAGCATCCATGCCGGATCTGGACATACAGCGAATCCGTCGTGCGCATCACGACGTTCCCCGTCCGGTCGATGACGCCGCAAGTGCCGTCGGTCAATTCAACCGCCGCATAGCCATCCTCAAACTCGAAGGCATACGCGAACTGCGGTTCAATCACCACTTCACCGCTCGTATTGCAATAGCCGTATAAGCCGTTTTCGTCCACCACCGCAAACAGCCCGCCGCTAATCACGGTATCGCAGCTCGCCGCATTGATGCCCTCCGGCAGGGGATATTCCTTCCCCGTTTCGTCCAGCAGCAGCGTCTGCACAATGTTGTAATCATCATCTTCATCTAAGAATGTGACAACGGCGTACCCATCATAAAAATTGGAACCCATGTTGTCCGAATCATACTTCGCCGGAATCACCAGCTCGCCCGTGTCTCGGCTGACATAGCCCCACTTCCAGTTTTCATCTGCCACGGGAATCAGTCGGCTATCCGAACACCAGATTCTCACCTGCCGCCACTTCAAGCCGCTGTAAACACCGCTCTGCACATCAAAGAAGCCTTCCAGCCATTCCGTGCCGAGACTGTTTTTCCCCGTCGCCTTCTTGTATAGCAGCCAAATGCCCGTTTCGCGTCCACCGTAACAGAAGCCGTCATAGCCGCTGTCTGTCACTACATTCTCATCCAGTAGCAGCACAATTTCGCCATCGCGGTTCGCGAACCCCTCCCGGTCGCCCTGTTGAATCCACGCATAATTGCCCCGGAAGTCGCTCGCGCTGTCGAATTTCGGCTGAATCACCCAGTTCCCCATCTCGTCGATATGTCCCCACAGGCCATTGTCGCCATTCGCGGCGTACAAATACCCCTCCGCCGACGCGCAGCCCAGCAGCATCAGCAGGCACAGCAGCCCGCACAGCAATTTCTTCATGCGTTTTCCCTCCTATGGTGATTTCTGCCTTCATGATACCAGCAAAGAGGCTATTCCGCAAGCGTTCCGACGCATTTGTTACAATTGAAAAAGGCAGGGAGAACGAATCCCCCTGCCCATATTGATTGGTTACTCCGCCAGCAGCGGCGCGACAAGCCCTTCCAGCACCGTCAGCGTCACCGACCCGACCTTGTTGTACACAATTTTCCCGTCCGCATCAACAACGACCGTCATTGGCAGCTGCGTCGAGCCGCCCAGTGACTTAATCACCGCGCCCGTCTTGTCCAGCGCGAACGGCATATTCAGGTTCTCCTTCGCGAGGAACTTGTCCACATCGTCCGTCACGAGGTTCGAGTGAA
>ERZ1035006.2239-NODE-2239-length-11306-cov-6.572927_pt1 | contig 11306 bp, 11 predicted proteins | sample MGYA00520694_ERZ1035006 | MGnify/ENA primary metagenome ERZ1035006 (study PRJEB33766, sample SAMN09781746) | gut metagenome | biome: gut microbiome | host: Homo sapiens | place: Madagascar | study: EMG produced TPA metagenomics assembly of the PRJNA485056 data...
TTTTTATCTACTATTTTAAAAACATCCTCTGCATCAACGATCTGCACCATATTTTAGATCCGTTGGTTGAAAAATATTTTTCCAATAAGGATGCCATGAATCTGACGGATATCTATAACGAAGTATTCAGTCTGGAAACAGACGAAGTGCAATACCTTGCCAAAGATATCACGAAAAAATTCAACCGCAGTAAAGAAACATTTTTAGACGCCCCGGAAGAGGATCGCGAATCACTGCAGATCTTTTCACTGATCTGCATGCTCAGTTTTGATACGTTTCTGAAAAAGATGATCATAGAAAAAATGATTGATCTCGACCGGGAAAAAGAATCATAACGCGGGATACAGTTTTTCGTACATGCCCGCTGCTACTGACTCATTATGCCTGCCCCGTCTGTCATACACTGCAATTAAGAGTGCCAGTTCTTCATGGGTCAGGCTATTTTTCTGTTTTTCGTACAACATCAGGAACAGTTCCAGCATATGCATATGCATAATTCCATAGATCATCTTTTTCACAAAGCTGTAATCCTCATACACATCCAGAAATGAAATCTGTAGATAATACACTACATATCCCCGCATCATGTGTCCGACTTCCGGATGATTGCGATACAGCCGTTCCCGCAGTTCATCCATATACGCATCTGCCTGCCCGGATGTCAGTGAATCAAAACACGAAAAATAATATCTGCACAGGCGATACAGAAGCGGCGATACCCGCCGCAGCTTCACATGATACAGACCATTGGTCAGCATCTGATCCGTGATCTGTGCATGGATATGCAACCCGGTTTCGTTTTTATGCCTTTGCATAATCTCCGGAATATTCTGTAATCCCTTCCCATCTATAAAATCCTGCTGTATCTCACGCATGGCTGCCAGAAATCCTGCCAGAATCTGTGGCAGGCTGCGCGACGTATCCCACAATTCACAGATCATCGCTTCCCTCAGTTTCCTGAGCCAGAATAGATATGGTTCATCATCATTCGTGCCCCAGCGTTCGTACATGACCTCCCTTGTTGACGCCACATACTCCAGATCGTCTAAATGCTCCAAAAATAAATGTGCTGCTTCCGGACACGACAAAAAAAGTGCCTCCTCTGCAAACGGTCCGAAGTGCTGCCAGACTCTGGGGTACTGCCGGCACACAAGCGGCATATAGTCTGTGCCTACCACCCTCTGCAACTGACAGGTACTGCCTTTTTCGTAGAAAATGCACTGTTTTAGGGAGGCCCGAAAATAGACCTCCCCATTGATTTTCTTTATGGAGCTGCGCAGCCTGCGGCCTAACTTTCCAGGCTCTGCGAGATATCGCTGATAAGTCTCCTCATCAAATACGATACGCCAGCCTCTACAACAGGTATATGGGCAGTCGTTTATCTTACATTTAAATTCATGAAAAAAACTGATCTCAAATAGTTTTGTTTTCATCCTTCTCTATTCTGGAAAATACCAGATCATAACCATCGTTCCCATAATTCAGGGAACGGTTGACACGGCTGATCGTAGCTGTCGAAGCACCTGTTTTCTCCGCAATGTCCAAATAAGTCTTCTGTTCGCGCAGCATATGAGCCACTTCAAAACGCTGGGACAATGCCAGCAATTCGTTTACCGTACAGATATCTTCAAAAAAAGTATAGCATTCTTCTTTATTCTGCAGACACAACACTGCATCAAACAAATGATTCACCGCATCTGTATGAATGTCTTTACTCATTTCTCCACACCCCTTTTCTTCTTTGCGCATCATAATTTTAACGCTTTTTCATTTTACTACATAAAAGTGTGAAAGTAAACCGTTTTTGCTAACATTTACCGATTATCGCCGATAATAATTTAGATACGGCTTTACCTTTTCGACATCTGTATTCATGATCAGATGCTCCGGAAAGTGTGCTTCCTCCAGAATCTCTGATACATAGCAGTGATTTCCGACATCGATATCCACATGTGCATCACTGTCCATAATAATCGGTTGGTCATAAGACTGGCAGAGTTCTAAAAACTCCAGATAACCTTCCTTTGTCGCCTTACGGAAACTCGTAGGTGCCAGTGACGAATTATTCATCTCCAGAATCACATGATTCTCTTTTGCTGCTTCGACCACAGCTTTCAGATCAATCGGATATCTCGGATCATCCGGATGTCCGATAATATTCACATAGGGATTTTCCATTGCACGAATATATGCATTCGTATTTTCCTCCATGCTGCGGGGTGCATAACAGGGGATATGCAGACTCGCCACACAGATATCCATTGCCGGCAACAGACGCTCCTCTATATCCACATGTCCCTCCGGGTCTAAAATATTGAGTTCCACGCCAAATAATGTCCGTACGCCAAACCGCTCCCTCGGAATCACCTTAATATTTTCAAAATAAGTATGCTGGCAGCTTCCACGCATCGCCGGTCCATGCTCAGTCATCGCGAGTAGCTGCAGCCCTTTATCCCTGGCTGCCTGTGCCATCTCGAGAATCGTGCTGTATGCATGACCACTGGCAAGTGTGTGCGTATGAAGATCCATAACATCTCTTATCATTTGCAATACCTCTCTTCTGACTTCATTTCGAATTCGCGTCTAGTATAGCACATTTTTCTCCGATACACAATGTATCCCGCTATTCTTTCACATATTCCGTTGTCACCAGCCGCTCATAATCCGGTCGCTCTTCAAGCTGCCCGGCCTCGTCGAGAATATCCAGCAGCAACTGGTAAGCATCCTTTTCAAATACGAGATCCTGCTTCCAGGTGTCCTGATCCGCATAACGTTTAATGATCTTTGCCATCGTATCTTTATCGGTATCCGGGAATTGCGGTTCGATCACTGCTGCGGTCTCCTCTGCACTGTGATTATATACGTATTCCATACCTTTCTTCAAAGCAGCCACAAAACCACGTATGACATCCGGATGTTCCTTCATATAGCTGTCCTTCGCTGAAAATGCCGTATACGGCACATAACCGCTGTCTACACCGAGGGATGCTACGACATAACCTGCTCCCTCCTGTTCGAGTGCAGTCGCGCCAGGTTCAAATTCCACACTGAAATCCCCACTTCCCCCTGAAAAAGCAGCCGCTGTCGAACCGAAATCAATACTCTTATCAATATTCAGATCAGTAGCCGGATCTATATTGTTTTTCTTTAAGATATACTCAAACACCATCTCCGGCATACCGCCATCCCGGCCGCCAAGCACATCCTTACCTTTTAGTTTCTGCCAGTCGAAGTCATCATCTGCTTCCCTGGCAACCAGAAAGTTGCCAGCGCGCTGTGTGAGCTGTGCAAAGTTGACGATCAGATCCTCTGCGCCCCCGTTACTCGTATACACAGTCGTCTCCGGTCCCATGAATCCTATATCAGCCTCTCCGGAAAGCAACGCTGTCATCGTCTTATCAGCGCCAAATCCGGTCACCAGTTCCAGATCGATCCCCTGCTCCTTGAAGTAACCCTCCTCGATGGCTACATACATTGGCGCATAGAACAGAGAATGTGCCACCTCATTGAGTACTACCTTCGTTTCTTTTCCTGCAGCTGCCTGATCAGTCTGACCGGATGTTCCACAACCACCCAGAACAGGCAGCAGCAGCACTGCCGTCAATAATACTGCTAATACTTTCTTTTTCATAAATCAAAAAACCTCTCTGCATATTTCTGTTATTCTATGCAAAGAGGTTCTATTCGGTTCCCTGTTGATCAAGTAGTCTATTTCCAATATTCCGGTGTCACATCCCGATGCAAGGATTCCAGCATCTGTCTGTCACTGCGGATCGTCGCACATGCAACTGTCGTGAGCATGTTTCCGGTGATTGTCGCCGATGCACCGGAACGGAAGGCAATCTCACCATCTCCGGTCAGCAGAGCGCGTCCCGCTGCCAGACGGATGTTTGCCTCCGGATTGATATAGCGGAAAAATGCGATTGTCCGCAGGATATCATCTTCTGTAAGCTGTGGCAGATCCTCAAGCGGAGTTCCCTTGATCGGCATAAGCGCATTGAGCGGAATAGATTCTATGCCTAGCTCTGCCAGACTGATTGCCATATCCAGACGATCCTCCCAGGTCTCACCCATGCCAATGATCCCACCGGAACATGCACACATGCCTTCTGCCTTGACCTTTTTTAATGTCTCGATCTTTTGCTCATAGGTATGGGTCGTACAGATATTCGGAAAGTTCCGCTTTGATGTCTCAATATTATGATGATAACTGCTGACACCTGCCTCGTGCAGACGATGTAACTGTTCTTCATCTAAAAATCCCATAGATGCACATAAATCAATCTTGCATTCACGGTGCATCGTCTCGTAGGCATGAACCGCCTTGTCAAATTCCTCACCAGTCAGTGCACGTCCAGCCGTTACAATTGAAAAACGATCGACTCCCTCGCTCTCATTGAGCTTACACATCTCCACAATCTGTTCTTCCGGCAGAAAATCATAGACCTCACAGTCCGTATGATTATGTGCTGACTGTGCACAATACTTACAGTCCTCCGGACATCGTCCGCTGCGTCCGTTAATGATCGAACACAGATCTACTTTCGCTCCGATAAAATACTCCCGGATCTGATCTGCTCCCTCACATAACTCATTGAGGTCACAGTGTAAGAAAAATGACAAGTCATCCTCTCTCGTAATCCGTCTGCCGCCTATAATCTCTCTTGCCAGTTCTAATGCATGCTCCATTTTCTCTTTATCCCTTTCCGGTAAATCACCATATAACGTTAACCACAATTCAACATTTGGTTTACATTGTATCGCATAAAGAGAAAATCTGTCAACTATTTCCTACTGAACTGCTCCGATTAGTTCACGGATATCTTCGATCTCATGTGCTGCCATGTATTCCCTGATGCCATCTACGATCTCCTCCGTGACCTTTGGATTCGCAAAATTCGCCGTACCAACAGATACTGCCGTTGCACCTGCCAGCATGAGTTCCAGCGCATCCTCGGCATTCATGACACCTCCCATACCGATGATCGGAATCCTGACTGCCTGCGCAACCTGATACACCATACGCACAGCGATCGGATGGATCGCCGGGCCAGACATACCTCCGGTCTTATTCGCCAGCACAAATTTGCGCTTGTTCACATCGATCTTCATACCTGTCAGTGTATTAATGAGAGATACCGCATCCGCACCGGCTGCCTCGACTGCCTGCGCCATATATGCAATATCTGTCACATTCGGGCTGAGTTTCATGACCACCGGCTGTTTTGCGGCTGCTTTCACCGCTTTTGTGATCGCTGCTGCCGCCTTTGGATCCTGTCCAAATGCGATACCACCCTCCTTCACATTCGGGCAGGAAATATTGATCTCAAGCAGGTCGACCGGCTGATCCGCAAGGCGTTCCACAACTTCAACATAATCAGCCTCACTTCTGCCACACACATTCACAACAATCCGTGTGTCATACTTTGCCAGAAACGGGATATCACGCTCGACAAACACATCGATACCCGGATTCTGCAGACCGATCGCATTGAGCATGCCTCCGTACACTTCGGCAACACGCGGTGTGGGATTGCCCTCCCAGGGGACATTGGCCACACCTTTGGTCACAACACCTCCGAGCTTATTCAGATCTACAAACTGTGCATATTCCTGTCCGGAACCAAATGTTCCGGATGCTGTGAGAATCGGATTTTTAAAGGTAACACCTGCTATATTCACACTTGTATTCATCAGATATCCACCTCCTCAGCCCGGAATACAGGTCCTTCTGTACAGATCCGTTTGTTGTTGACATGTGTATGTGCATCTTTTTTCGTGCTCTTGCAGACACATCCTAAACATGCACCGATTCCACATGCCATACGCTCCTCGAGCGAGATCCAGCATTCCATGCCATGTTCAGCCGCATATGCCTTGACTGCACGCAGCATCGGCATCGGTCCGCATGCGTAGATAATCTCAGCATCCAGGCCATTTTCACGGATTGCATCGAGCACATTTCCCGGTGTACCAAAGCTGCCATCCTCAGTGGCTATGTACACTGCGCCCTGTGAGCGGAATTCTTCTTCCAGAAAACGCTCATCCCGGTAACCAAGTACAATCTGCTTCTCACAATCCAGCTCCTTTGCCAGCTGCAGGATCGGTGGAACACCGATACCGCCTCCGAGCAGCAATGCACGTTTACTCTTCTTCGGATAACCATTACCCAGCGGTCCTACCACACGAAGCTGTGCACCGGTATGATATCCGGCAAATTCTGCGGTTCCTTTGCCCGCCACGCGATATACCAGACGGATCGCATGATCTGCGCGGTCAATCTCACAAATACTGATCGGACGCGGCAGCAGACGGCTGCCATCCGAACAATACACTGCCACAAACTGTCCGGGCTTCGCCAGATCGGCAATCTGTTCCGTCCGAAGCCACATACTATACACATCTGTCGCGATCTCTTCCTGACGGATAATGATCGCATCCTCTAATACTTTATCTGTCATCTTAGACTCCTATAATTATCTGTTTTGCAATGCACCTGCAATATCCGCGATCATATCCTTCACTGCCAGACGTGATGCATCTGCATAATTCTCCGGTGTAATCCCCTGATCCTTGTATTTATCCTGCTTGTAAGCAGCGATGATTCCGCGTGATGAATTAACAATTGCACCGAGTCCGTCTTTATGGAAGAAATGGACGAGATCTTTTCCCTGTCCACCCTGTGCACCATAACCGGGCACCAGGATATAGGACTTTGGCATGAGTTTTCTGAGGATCTTTCCCTGCTCAGGATATGTTGCACCAACAACAGCTCCAACAGAACTGTAACCGGATGTTCCGACACAGTCAGCGCCCCACTCCGTTACTTTCTCACCCACATATTCATACAGGGCACGACCATCAATCAGTCGGTCCTGAAATTCTCCGCTGGACGGGTTAGATGTCTTGACCAGGATAAAAATACCCTTCTTATCCTCTTTGCATACATCCACGAACGGCTTGATTCCGTCTGTGCCAAGGTACGGATTGACCGTCGCAAAATCCTCATCAAACGCACGGTATGATTTGCTTCCAATCTGCACCTTACCCAGATGTCCTGTCGCGTAAGCTGCTGAAGTCGATCCGATATCCCCACGCTTGACATCACCGATCACCACGAGTCCCTTTTCATGACAGTAGTCCACAGTCTTCTGAAATGCCTTCAGACCTTCGATCCCAAACTGCTCATACATCGCAATCTGGGGCTTCACTGCCGGGATCAGATCATACACCGCATCCACAATGCCCTTATTATACTGCCAGATCGCTTCTGCAGCACCTTCCGGTGTCTCCCCAAACTGCTCAAATGCCGCCTGCTGAATGTGATCCGGCACATAAGACAGCATCGGGTCGAGTCCAACCACAATCGGCGCGTTGGTTTTCTGTATCTTTTCAATTAACTGATCAATCATTTTCCTTTTCCTCACTCTCATACTGATATACGATATCACCACCAATGATCGTTGTATCTACACGGCCTGTGACCTTTCTTCCGTTAAACGGCGTGTTTTTGGCCTTTGATACAAACGTCTGTTTGTCGATCACATAGACAGCCTTCGGATCAAAAATCACCAGATCCGCATCTTTTCCGACCGCGATTTCACCGGCTCCACCCTCCAGACGCAAGATTCTTGCCGGGTTATAACTCATTTTCTCTGCCATCTGCAGCGGAGTCAGAATTCCTTTTTCCACTAATTCCGAATAGGTAAGTGCTGCCGCTGTCTCTAATCCTACAATACCAAACGGCGCATCCAGCATTCCTTTATTTTTATCCTGTGCACTGTGCGGTGCATGGTCTGTCGCGATGCAGTCAATGGAACCATCGCGCAGTCCCTCAATCAACGCTGCGCGGTCCGCAGCAGTACGAAGTGGCGGGTTCATCTTGTAGTTGACCATCTCATAACCTTCCTTATTGGAAGGAATCGCTGACAAGGTAGGCGTGTCATCATGATTGCCTCTCGGTGCCGGTGCATCGGGTATATCATCCGATGTCAATGTGAAATGATGCGGACATACCTCTGCCGTTAACTTCGTAAAGCCGCGCTTCTTAGCCGCACGCACCATCTCTACGACCTCTTTGGTCGAGCAGTGGCACAGATGCAGCCTCGTTCCTGACTCTGATGACAGAATAAAATCACGTGATGCAATCACGTTCTCTACCGCGTTCATAATACCCGGCAGCCCCAGCCGCTCACAATTGGCATCCGCATTGATTACACCGCCATAGAGCAATGACTTTTCCTCACAATGGTCTAAAAATGGCAGATCCAGCTTCGCCAGCATCTGCATTGCTTTCCAGCACAGATCCGCACTCATCACGGACTTGCCATCTTCACTGAATGCAATCGCGCCATGCGCAGCCATATCCTCCATATCCGTCAGTTCTTCACCGTTCATACCGACCGTGATCGCGCCTGCCTGATAGATATGCACCCGTGTCACATTCCTGCCCTTGTTCATGACATAGTTGAGTACATCCGAATTGTCCACAACAGGTTTGGTATTTGGCATCGCCATAATCGTCGTATAACCGCCCTTAGCGGCTGCCGCAGCCCCGGTCTCCACCGTCTCTTTTTCTGTCTGTCCGGGATCCCTCAGATGAACATGCAGATCCACAAAACCGGGCATCACATATTTTCCGGCTGCATCGATCACTTCGTCAGCTTTTTCAGTCAGCTTTGTTCCGATTTTTTTTACGGATCCGTCCTCAATATAGATATCCGCGATCTCGTCCGTATTGGTAGCCGGATCCAGTACACGGCCGCCTCTAATCATTAGTGACATTCCTTTTCCTCCTCTGATTATTTCTATCATAACTGTTCTGTATCTTCCTGTTTTCTACACTGCTCTATACAAGTAGCAATCTGCGATTATTGTAGCACACCGCCAGTAAAACCGCAACGCAGTTTGAACCGGCTGCAGCCACTACTTTTCGCCAAAGGCTGCCAGTGGATAGAGTTTCCTTGGGACATATGCCTGAATGTAGATACCGTCTGCCCGGTAATCCTCCGATACCAGTTCCCCCGCAGACCGGATCTTGGCCAGTATAGCTGTCTCTGTATAGGGGATCAGGCGTTCCATATAGATCTTGTTGCCCCGCAGCATCTGTTCCAATGCTTCTTTGACCTGTTCCATTCTCTCGCCTGTCCGCGCCGATATATGGAGCGTCATATCCGCTCTCGCATCATGCAATGCCTCTGTATCCGTGCGTAGATCCTGCTTATTAAACAGTGTCAATACCGGTTTGCCCTCAACACCCAACTGCCGTAATGTCTCGTATACAATATACATCTGCTTTTCCATCTGCGGATTGGAGGCATCGACCACATGTATGATATAATCCGCATACTTTGCCTCCTCCAATGTCGAGCGGAATGCATCTATGAGATGATGCGGCAGTTTCCGTATAAAACCAACTGTATCGGTCAGCAGGATCTCCTGCTTGCCAGACAAGGTCAGCAATCTGGTTGTAGGATCAAGGGTTGCAAACAGCGCATCCATCTCCAGCACCTGTGCATTGGTCAGCGTATTGAGCAGTGTTGATTTACCTGCATTCGTGTATCCGACAATCGCGGCAACCGGCTGATTCTGCCTCGTGCGCCGGCTGCGTGTCACCTCCCGGTGCTGCCGGACTTCTTCGAGTTCCTTTTTTAACTGCGAGATACGGTTGGTGATCAGACGCCTGTCCATCTCGAGTTTTTTCTCACCCGGACCACGTGTACCGATTCCGCCTCCGAGCCGCGACATAGATCGCCCATAACCGGTCAGGCGCGTCATCTCGTAACGAAGCTGTGCCAGCTCTACCTGTATTTTTCCCTCACTGGTACTGGCCCGTGCCGCAAATATATCTAAAATGATGAGTGTGCGGTCCATAACCTTGGTATCCAGCAGATCTGCAAGATTACGCATCTGCGCCGGGGTCAGTTCATCATCACATACGATACCCGTCGCATCATGCATCATTACAAGTTCTTTGATCTCCTGCACCTTTCCGGTACCTACATAGGTTCCCGGATGGCGCCTGTCCACTTTTTGAATGACCGTGTCACACACGATAGCCCCTGCTGTATGGACGAGTTCTGCCAGTTCAGCCAGCGAGTCCTCTGTATCATCGCCATCCTGTTCCTGAACACCGACCAGAATCACACGTTCTTCTATTTGTTTATTCTCATGCATTCGTTACGTCCTCTGTTTCCCCGGAGTTCTCGATCTCTACGATTCCCTCCGTCTGCTCCTGCTTTTCTTCTTCCAACTGGTCAGCCACAGCCGTCCTCGTCTTTAAAAACAGATATTCCCGCGCTGCTTCCTCATCGTCCGGATAATCCAGCACATACTGTGACATTTTCTCTTTCGCCTGCTCAAAATCATATAGCTGCTCCATCGCAGCGATCTCACCGCGGCGCAGCTTCTGTTCATTCACGGGAGACTTTGTTGCCAGTCCGTTTTGATAATAAGTCAGTGCCTGTCCATAATTTTCCTGCTCCATCGCCATATTGCCGAGTTCTTCGAGTACAACCGCATCATCGGCATGATCCTTTGCATAGAGTTCGTAATATTTGGCTGCCTCATTCTGATCGCCCAACTGATCATAGGTCTGTGCCAGATACAGCTCCGCCTTATCATCCTCGCCCTCTTTTTTCTCGATAGCGACTGCCTGGGTCAGTTCATCTTTTGCACTTGCATAATCTCCTTGCAGAAAATAGATGTATCCACGGCTTGCCAGATACCCCCGCCCTTTACCTTTCAGTTCCATTGCCTGATTCAGATATTTGACACCATCCTCTTCCCTGCCTGCCCGGCTCAGGTTCTCGTAGAGCTGAATGTAGATCCCGTAATCCGCATCCGCATGTTTTGCCGCCAGTTCATAATCACTGAGCGCCTGCTGCACATTCCCCTCCTGTAAGTATATATTTCCCCGCAGATAATATGCATTTGCATATTTATCATTATAATCCAGCACCGCGTCACAGACAGCGATGGCATCCTCCGGCTGGCCATTCTGATAGAGTGCTTCTGCCTTGTTCATGCAGATATCCAGCTCCAGATTGCGGATCTTTCCCTTTGACTGATCCAGTGCCTTCTGAAAACTGTCAACAGCCTCCTTATAATTGCCCTGCTCCATAGACCGGATACCGATCTTGCGGTACGCCAGTTCGTCGTTTGTGCGGTCCTTACCGCATCCAGTCACACTCAAACCGACACAGAGCAGCAGCACCAGTGCCAGTCCTCTTTTTTTCTTCATATTTTTACTCCATCCTGATACTCGTATGTTTATTGTTTATATACCTATAGCATACCAAAAAACG
>ERZ1035006.2241-NODE-2241-length-11298-cov-25.985858_pt1 | contig 11298 bp, 9 predicted proteins | sample MGYA00520694_ERZ1035006 | MGnify/ENA primary metagenome ERZ1035006 (study PRJEB33766, sample SAMN09781746) | gut metagenome | biome: gut microbiome | host: Homo sapiens | place: Madagascar | study: EMG produced TPA metagenomics assembly of the PRJNA485056 data...
AGGGCTTGCTCGGGACTTTAACCCGTTAGACAATGCTCATGCCGAGCGTACTATTTAGAATGTCCCCCTTGCTCAGCTTTGCCGAGCGAGGAGGACATTCTTATTTTCTAGTAAAACCTACCACCCCCTACCCTATTATCTACGGTTCTCTTACCTTAAATAATATGTATATACTGAAAAATTGTCATAACCTTATGCCAATTTGTGCATCCATGCAGAACATTTGTCTGACGTATAATCTATACTTTAAGTTTTTGGCACGCTTTTAGCTATATCGTTTGCGAAAGACGTTCGGTTATAATATCGTTCGCAAACAATATATAGAATAATAAAAACTTAAAAACATAAGAATTATGAACATTAAACCATTAGCAGACAGAGTGCTTGTACTTCCTGCACAGGCAGAAGAGAAAGTTGGCGGAATCATCATTCCTGATACAGCAAAAGAGAAACCACAGCATGGTACTATCGTTGCCGCTGGCAATGGCACTAAGGATGAAGAAATGATTCTTAAAGAGGGCGACGAGGTTCTTTACGGCAAATATTCAGGCACAGAGCTTGAGATTGAGGGTACAAAATACCTCATCATGCGTCAAAGTGACGTTCTCGCTGTTGTTCAGAAATAACAATTCAAAACTCAAAATTCAAAACTCATAAAATTATGGCTAAAGAAATTAAATACAATATAGATGCACGCGACCTGTTGAAGAACGGTGTCGACAAATTGGCTAACGCTGTTAAGGTGACACTTGGTCCTAAGGGTCGCAACGTTGTTATCGAGAAGAAGTTTGGTGCTCCTCAGATTACTAAGGACGGTGTAACCGTTGCTAAGGAAGTAGAGCTCGAGGACAAGTTCGAGAATACAGGTGCTCAGCTTGTTAAGAGCGTTGCAAGCAAGACTGGTGATGATGCAGGTGATGGTACAACTACCGCTACCATCCTTACCCAGGCTATCGTTACAGAAGGATTGAAGAACGTTACTGCTGGTGCCAATCCTATGGACCTTAAGCGTGGTATCGACAAGGCTGTTGCAGCTGTTGTCGATCACATCAAGAAGACAGCTGAGGTTGTAGGCGACAACTACGACAAAATTGAGCAGGTAGCTACTGTTTCTGCCAACAACGATCCTGAGATTGGTAAGCTCTTGGCCGACGCTATGCGCAAGGTATCTAAGGATGGTGTTATCACTATCGAGGAGAGCAAGAGCCGTGACACAAGCATCGGTGTTACAGAAGGTATGCAGTTCGATCGTGGCTATTTGAGTGGCTACTTCGTTACTGATGCTGACAAGATGGAGTGTGTTATGGACAACCCATATATCCTTATCTACGACAAGAAGATAAGCAACCTCAAGGACCTTCTACCTATCCTACAGCCCGCTGCTGAGAGCGGACGTCCAATGTTGATTATTGCTGAGGATGTAGACTCTGAGGCTCTTACCACATTGGTAGTAAACCGTCTGCGTGGTGGCTTGAAGATTTGTGCTGTTAAGGCTCCTGGCTTTGGCGATCGTCGTAAGGCAATGCTTGAGGATATCGCTACACTTACTGGTGGTGTTGTTATCAGCGAGGAGAAGGGTTTGTCTTTGGACAAGGCTACACTCGACCTCTGCGGTACTTGTGAGAAGGCTACTGTATCTAAGGATAATACTACTATCGTTGGTGGTGCTGGTCAGAAGGAACTTATTGCCGATCGTGTTGCTCAAATCAAGAATGAGATTGCAAATGCAAAAGGCGATTACGACAAGGAGAAGCTTCAGGAACGTCTTGCCAAACTCGCAGGTGGCGTAGCAGTTCTCTACGTTGGTGCTAACAGCGAGGTTGAGATGAAAGAGAAGAAGGATCGTGTTGACGACGCTCTCTGTGCTACTCGTGCAGCTATGGAGGAAGGTGTTGTTGTAGGTGGTGGTACTACTTACATCCGTGCCCAGAAGACTCTTGAGAACCTCAAAGGCGATAATGCAGACGAGCAGACTGGTATCAACATCGTACGTCGTGCCATAGAGGAACCACTTCGTCAGATTGTAAAGAACGCTGGTGGCGAAGGTGCTGTAGTTGTTCAGAAGATTCGCGAGGGCGAAGGTGATTTCGGCTACAACGCTCGCAAGGATGTTTATGAAGATTTGCGTGCAGCTGGCGTTATCGATCCAGCTAAGGTAGAGCGTGTTGCTCTTGAGAATGCTGCTTCTATAGCAGGTATGTTCCTCACTACTGAATGCCTTATCTGTGACAAGCCTGAGGATAAAGCTCCGGCTATGCCTATGGGACAAGGTGGCATGGGTGGCATGATGTAAACCCATACCAATAGGCTTTTAAAAGCCCATAGATGATATATTAACATAAAACCTAAAGGCGGTTTGCAAGTGTTAGAAGCACTTACAAACCGCCTTTTTTATTGTCTTGACATTCTTGCAAGACAACATATCGCTTTTTAATTAGCTGCATTGTCGCGTTATCTTTATAGCAGCATCAATCCAGCAAACGCTGCCCAGCATATCATACGTATTGGACTGATGCGCATAAATGCTATGCCTATGAAGCTGGCAATGAGTATAAACATATTTACACAAAAGTACCATGGATTGACGTCTAAAGACGAGAAGTTTTCTTTGTTGAATAATCCAAAGGATACTGCTGCAAGCATTAATCCTACTACTGCAGGACGCAACCCACTCATAATGCTTAGCATGACGGGCGACTTTACATAACGCATTAGTAGACGGCAAAAGACTGTGGCGATTATAAACGAAGGCAACAATAGTGCTATTAATGCTGTAATGCTGCCAAGCACAGCCATACCGACACCCATACCGGCATTGTGCACCACAGTATAGCCACAATAGGTAGCGGCATTTATGCATGTAGAACCAGGTGTTAACTGTCCTAACGACATTAGATTGAGAAACTCTGCCGACGACATCAGTGTCTGACGGTATACTATCTCGTCTTGCATAAGAGCAAACATACTGTATGCTCCGCCGAAACTAAAGAGTCCTATCTTGAAGAACGTATAAAAGAGTTGTAGAAAAAGCATATTTTGAATTAAGAATTACGAGTTAGGAATTAGGAGTTAGGAATTAGGAGTTGTTGCGGAGCCCGCTCCGCAATTGAGAGTTAAGAATTACGAGTTACGAGTTATGAGTTGTCGGCTTGCAACCGATGAAGAATTTAGAAATGAGTAATTGATTAATGAGGATTTCCAAACACTTAATTCCTAATTCTTAATTGCGGAGCCCGCTCCGCAACAACTCGTAGCTCCTAACTCGTAATTCTTAATTCCTTATTCCTATTCCGTTGGTTTAACAAGCAACCCATACAAGTAACCACACATACCAGCAGCCACAAGCACATATATCGGATTTACACCTATTATATATATAAGTAAGGCACTGGCTATAGGAATCCAGAAGTTGGTCCAACCTATACGTGCCGCATCAGCCAGTCGGAACACGGGGATAGCCACAATAGCTACGATGGCAGGACGTATACCATTGAATACAGATGCCACCACAGCGTAGTCCTTAAGCTTGTTGTAGAGCAATGTCACGAGCAGTATGATTAGCAGCGAAGGCAGAACAACGCCAAGTGTAGAACATACGGCTCCTGACAATTTCTTCAACTTATAGCCAACGAAGACGCTAAGGTTTATAGCCTGTACTCCTGGTGCTGTCTGTGCCATTACAAGTAGGTCGGCAAACTCCTCTTGTGTCAACCATTTGCGACGGTCAACCAATATGGTTTTTATGGTATGTGTCATTACATTGCCACCACCGAAGTTGGTAAGTCCAATCTTGAAGAAAGTGCGGAATAAATCAAAATTCATATAAAACCAATTCCATATATATAATAAGTCCCACTCCCAACAAGCAGTATATGCATACCGCTCCCTCCCTTCAGAGGGAGGGTTGGGAGTGGGATCTTATTATTATCTATTACTTATTATTCTCAATCCACTTACGTGCATTTACGAAAGCCTCTATCCAAGGAGTTACGTCATCCTGACGATGCTCTGCAGGATACCAAGCGTTCTGCCATGGGAAGATGGCACGCTCCAAGTGAGGCATCATAGCCAAATGGCGACCATCTGCCGAGCAGATACCAGCTACATTGTAGTCTGAACCATTCGGGTTGCCTGGATATTCTGCATAGTTGTAGCGAGCCACAACATTATACTTGTCCTCTGACTCAGGCAATGAGAACTTGCCCTCGCCGTGAGCTACCCAGATGCCAAGTTTGTCGCCGCTGAGTGAAGAGAACATCACACTGTTGTTTTGCGGAATCTCCAAGCCAAGGAATGTGCTCTCAAACTTGTGCGAGTTGTTGTGCAACATGCGTGTGCGTTTCTCGTGCTCAGGATTGATAAGGTTGAGCTCAACCATAAGCTGGCAACCGTTGCAGATACCAAGTGATAGAGTATCCTTGCGAGCATAGAACTTGTCGAGAGCCTCCTTAGCCTTCGGGTTGAAGAGGAATGCGCCAGCCCAACCCTTAGCCGAACCAAGAACGTCCGAGTTAGAGAATCCACCACAGAACACAATCATGTTGACATCCTCAAGTGTCTCGCGACCAGTGATAAGGTCGGTCATCATAACGTCCTTAACATCAAAGCCTGCAAGATAGAGTGAGTAAGCCATCTCGCGCTCACCATTTGTACCCTTTTCACGGATGATGGCAGCCTTGATGCCTGATGCTGTGCGGCGGTCGGCAGAGATGCCGTAGCTCTCAAGAGAGCCCTTGAATGAGTCGTGGAACTTCATCTCCAATGGCTGTTTCTTGTAATTGTCGCGACGCTTAGCAGCACATCCGTTGAAGCTCTGGTCACGGTCGAGCAAGTAAGAAGTCTTATACCATGTATCGCGCATTGCGTCGATATCGAAGGTATGAGTATACTCGTCCTTCTTGATAACGATGGTGCGCTCTGACGGAGTTGGATAACCAATCTTTGCGTAGCCTATACCGTTATCCTCCATATACTCCTTGAACTCATCCTTGTACTTATCCGAAACCTGAATAACAACACCTGGATTCTCAGCAAGCAACATCTTTATAATGTCGTTGCCTGCAAGATTATGGAGGTTGATGCTCATACCGCCTTCCTTGTTGGCGAAGCACATTTCAAGCAATGTAGTAATAAGACCACCTGCCGAGATGTCATGTCCTGCCATAATCCATCCCTTCTCTATCATGTCCTGAACTGCATTGAAACAGTCGGCAAAGTATTCTGGGTTCTTTACGGTAGGAACATCATCGCCCACGAAGCCAAGGCTCTGTGCGAAAGCGCTACCACCAAGACGCTGCTCGTCGAATGAGAAATCGATATGATAGAGTGAAGAGTTCTTGTCGTTCACGAGAACTGGCGAAACAACCTTACGGATGTCTGAAACCTCGCCACCTGCGCTTACGATAACAGTTCCCGGAGATATAATCTTCTCGCCGTTAGGATACTGCTGGCTCAACGACAGAGAGTCCTTACCGGTAGGAACATTTACCTTCAATGCCAAGCAGAACTCGCTTAATGCCTTAACAGCACTATATAGACGAGCATCCTCGCCCTTCTGCGAGCGGCAAGGCCACATCCAGTTGGCCGAGAGCGAAAGGCTGTTCATGCCATCAGCCAAAGGAGCCCAAACGATGTTGGTAAGGGCTTCGGCTACAGATAATACAGATCCTGCCTCTGGTGAAGCCAAACCTGCCTGAGGAGCATGTCCAAGAGCAGTAGCGATACCCTTCTTGCCACGGTAGTCGAGAGCTACAACACCACAGTCAGAAAGTGGCAACTGTATCTCGCCTTGGCACTGCTGGCGTGCAATTTTACCAGTTACCGAGCGGTCAACCTTATTTGTCAACCAATCCTTACATGCCACAGCCTCAAGCTGCAATACACGACTTACATATTTGTCAAGAACGTCGTCCTTGCCATTCTCCGAAGTTTCCTCATGAGTATATTCAGCATCCTTGTAGTGACGCTCTACGGTCTCGTCGCGCATAATGGTCTTTGGTGAGTGACCGAACATCTGAGCAACGTCGAGGTCGAAAGGCTTAACTCCGTCGCCCTGCTTGAATGAGAAGTGGGCGTCGCCAGTTGTCTCGCCTACTACATACAGCGGAGCACGCTCGCGCTCTGCTATGCGGCGCACGTGGTCGATATGTTTCTCGTCGATGAGCAAGCCCATACGCTCCTGGCTCTCGTTGGCAATGATTTCCTTTGACGAAAGTGTCTTGTCGCCTATAGGCAACTTTGTCATATCTATCTCGCCACCACACTCCTCGACAAGCTCCGAGAGACAGTTGAGGTGACCTGCTGATCCATGGTCATGGATACTAACTACAGGGTTGACATCTTCCTCGCAAAGTGCGCGAACCAAGTTATATGCACGCTTCTGCATCTCTGGGTTGGCACGCTGAACAGCATTAAGCTCGATACCGTTTGAATAGCGACCAGTGTCTACTGATGATACAGAGCCACCGCCAAGACCGATACGATAGTTGTCGCCACCTACTACAACAACCTTGTTGCCCTTCTGTGGTTCCTTCTTGAGGCAGTCGCGCTTGGTGCCGTAGCCTACGCCACCTGCAAGCATGATAACCTTGTCATATGCATATTTCTCCTCGCCTTCCTGATGCTCGAATGTAAGTACCGAACCGGTGATAAGTGGCTGACCAAACTTGTTACCGAAGTCTGATGCACCATTAGAAGCCTTAATAAGAATCTGCTCAGGTGTCTGATACAACCATTTGCGCACGGGCATGATGTCCTCCCAATCGCGTGTCAGGTTGTCGTCGTCCTTTAGACGTGGATAAGCTGTCATGTATACAGCTGTACCTGCAATAGGCCATGAGCCTACACCACCACCCATACGGTCGCGAATCTCACCACCTGTACCGGTAGCAGCACCGTTGAAAGGCTCTACAGTAGTTGGGAAGTTGTGGGTCTCTGCCTTAAGAGAGATTACGCTCTCAATGTCCTTCACCTGGAAATAATCAGATGTTGACTGGTCCTTTGGTGCAAACTGCTCCACAACTGGACCCTGGGCAAAAGCCACATTATCCTTATAAGCAGAGAGAATCTTATTTGGGTTCTCCTTTGTGGTCTGCTTAATCATAGCAAACAGCGACGACTCCATCTCTTTGCCGTCGATGATGAATGTGCCGCCAAATATCTTGTGGCGACAATGCTCTGAGTTGATCTGTGCGAAACCGAAGATTTCTGAGTCGGTCAATGGACGACCAAGTTCCTTCTCTATCTTGTGGAGATACTCAATCTCCTCTGACGATAGAGCCAAACCTTCCTGCTCGTTGTACTCCTCGATGTTCTCTACACGCTTGATTGGTTCAGGTTGATGATTGACTGTAAAAACAGTCTGATCCAAACCTTCATACATGCGTTGAAGCATCGGGTCGTGGTCGGCATCCTTCGAGCTTACTGGGAAGTACTCCTCAATACGCGAAATGCCGTGGAGGCTCATATTCTGAGTTATCTCTACGGCATTCGTACTCCATGGAGTAATCATTTCGCGGCGTGGACCCACAAAGAATCCTTCGACAGTCTCACCCTCTATGAGAGTGGCACCGCCGTAAAGCCAACACAGTTCATTGATCTCGTCTTGAGAGAGCTTGTGATCCACTTCTGTGGCAATCACGCTCTTGCTTGGAGTCATGAAAAATAAAATCATACTGCTTGTATAGTGTTTTGGAAATTAAATTCTGATTTGTCTGCAAAGTTACTACTTTTTTTATATATAAATACGCTTTTGCGACAAAAGGATTAAATAATTTAGGGTTGAGCCTATTGCCATTATGCTTTAGGCAATGGCTCAAGTCCCATTTCTTTGGCTTTGGCTGTAAGCAACTCCATCAGCGGCTCGTGTTCGTTGGCCACTCTATTGTCTAATACAGCGTCCTTAAGATATTGTTTTAGCTGTCCTACCTCCCTACAAGGCTTCAGTCCAAACAGTTCCATTATCTCGTTGCCGTCTACTACGGGTTGCAGCAGACGTTTATAGTCGCGCTCCTTAAGGTCGGCAAGTTTCTCGCGCACCATGCGGAAGTTTTCTCTGAATTGCTTCTTCCTCACCTCGTTCTTCGATGTGATATCGGCCTCGCACAGAGTCATCAAGTCGTCGATATCATCGCCAGCATCGTTCATCAGTCGTCTTACAGCCGAGTCGGTCACCTCCTCGTCGGCTATTACTATTGGGCGCATGTGCAGGTCCACAAGTTTCTCCACATACTTCATTTTTGCATCCATAGGCAACTTCATGCGTCGGAATATCGATGGTATCATCTTTGCGCCAAGATAGTTGTGGTTATGGAATGTCCAACCAGCAGCCGGTTCCCATCGTTTCGACTTAGGCTTGCCTATATCGTGGAACAAAGCCGCCCAGCGCAACCATAGGTTGTCGCTGTTCTTTGCCACATTGTCCACCACCTCCAGCGTATGGTAGAAGTTGTTCTTATGTGCTCTTCCGTTGCGTGTCTCCACCACATCAAGGGCTGCAAGCTCAGGAATTATAAGTTGCAACAGTCCGCATCGCTGCAGTTCCACAAAACCTCTACTGGGCTGAGGTGTCTTCATTATCTTGTTCAGCTCATCGGCTATGCGCTCGCCACTTACAATCTTTATGCGCTCGGCATTACGTCCAAGGGCGTCGAATGTTTCCTCGTCGATAAAGAAGCGCAACTGTGCCGAGAACCTTACACATCTCATCATGCGCAATGGGTCGTCAGAGAATGTAATGTCTGGGTCGAGTGGTGTGCGTATAATACCGTCTTCAAGGTCGTAGATACCGTCAAAAGGGTCTACCAATTCGCCAAAACGGTCCTTGTTCAAACATACAGCCATGGCGTTTATAGTAAAGTCGCGACGGTTCTGATCGTCTTCCAGTGTGCCATCCTCAACAACTGGCTTGCGCGAGTTGCGGTCGTAACTCTCGCGACGTGCCCCTACAAACTCCACTTCCGTGTCATAATACTTAACCTGGGCTGTGCCGAAGTTGCGGTATACAGCCAAATGTGCACGCGGCTTGCCATTCTTTGGATTTACGCCAAGTTTCTTTTGCAGAGCCTTTGCCACATCAATGCCGCTGCCTACCACCACAACATCTATGTCGTTGGTGGGTCGTTCCAGGAATATATCGCGTACGTATCCGCCTACAAGATAACACTCTACATGCATCTCGTCGGCCACTTCGCCTATCTTATGAAAAATCTTCTTGTCGAGTATCTGTGCCAGTTCGGCATCACTATATAACTTCATGTCTTTATATTGCAATACTATAATCGAGCACAAAGGTACAAAAAAATACTGAATTTTTAGTGCAAAACCATAGCATCTATATCAACAAATAGTATCATTTATATCTACAATCGCCATCGTTTATATCAACAGCCGCCATCATTCTATCCTTTTTTCCAGGTCTGCCACAATTCTCTTATACTGTTCCGAAGCCGTAAACCCAATATTGCGTCTCATCATAAGCTGCACATCAGCAACGCTCGACGAGTAGCACGACATCTCGTTGTTGTACTGTGTGGAGTGAACACTCTGGCTCGAGATTTCGCGCTCACGCTCACGCATAAGCTGGTTGCACACCTTCTTTAACAGCGGCAAAACAATCTTGTCGAACAGGAAATGGCCCTGAATATACATGTATGTCTGCGCCGGAACCACCCCCAACTGTTTCAGCTCTTCCTTTATCTTGAGATAACTCTCCTTGGCATCCGGATGCTGACGCTGCAAGATGTTGATGCGGTGGCCTACTCTACGGCGCAATGTGGCAAGCTGTTCGGCTGCCGTATCGGGCGATATATTGCCCATCTCTATGGCACGAAGAAAGTCGGTTATCGAAAACTTCTGCGTAGACGATGTGCGATACGACCATATATTCCATACAAACAGCGGGAATATAGCTGTAGAGAACTCGCTCAGAAATGTCTCGAAGTTGAATTTTGAGCTGTCGTTCAGCGTTACAGCCACACATATATCATGCAACGATGGGGCATAACATTGCATATTCTCTATGGCATAGGCATAAGTATGGAATATGTATGGACTCTCCAATATGGTTTTCGATGTAGGTGTAGCGCCCTGTTGCAGATAGTCGTAGTCGGCATCCACACACGCTATCATGTCCTTGCCAATGGCGCCACCCGATATCAGACTCATTATAGCCGCCTTCTTGCCGCGTTCAAGATGCTCCAACCTTGATGGCAACATCACCTCAAAGTAGCGCTCATCATTCTCAAAACGGTTCAATATTGTACGCCAAAAGAACACGTCATCATAGCTCTCCACATATGCCACGATGCGTCGGCGCGCCTTCTGCGAGTTAAGGCGGTTGGCGGCTTCTATATATTGCGACGTTATGCTGTCGCGGAGTCGTTTAGCCATAATCCTTAGATTTGGTCAGTAATATCGCTCACTTCTGTCACTCTGTCGGCCCATCCGTTCATTATCACGGCTGGCGAGTGTGTGGTCAATATTATCTGCACGTTGGGGTTAAGTGTCAGAATAAGGTCTATCAGCCTCTGCTGCCAGTCCACATGCAGGCTCACCTCGGGCTCGTCCATAAAGAGCACGTATGGTTGCTGGTCCTCCACAAGCACCGTAAGCATTATCACAAGCATCTGCTTCTCGCCGCTCGACAACTGATAAGGCGTTAGCGTCTCGCCTATTTGCGAGAATCTTATCTCGTTCTCGGTACGTACAATGCGCTTTCCAGTCTCTGCAAACAAGTCGTCTATAAGGTCCTGGAACGTCTTCTTCGGCTCTGATATCTTCTGTGCCTTTAGTGCCGCGTCGGTGTCTCCGCTTTGCAGACAGGCTATAATACGGTTGCCAATGTTCACCTGATAGTCAAGATACTTGCGCTGAAGAAAGAACAGTTGCAGGTCAAGCTCGGTTGTCAGGTCGCTCAAGGCTGTGTTCAACTTGCCCACAGCGTCAAGATTCAGTATAGGTCTGTCAAAAGAGCGTATCACATCATATCTTATCCATTTGGCATCCTCGGGCTCTACTATAAGGTGCACACCTTTTAGCATATGGCTTGGAAATTCGCCACCCGACGCAAGCCCCTTTACCACCTTGTTCAGTATGGTACTCTTGCCCACACCGTTTATACCACTTAGTATGTTCACCTGACGGTCCAAGTTCCACACCACATGGCGACGTCCGCTCCAAAGCGACTCAATCTCTATCTGTTTGATATATTCGGCATATTTCATAATGTGCAGTTGTTTTAGATTTCTACAAATTTATAAATTAATTTGATAAAGAGTATAATGGATTACAATATTTTTT
>ERZ1035006.2242-NODE-2242-length-11294-cov-6.619717_pt1 | contig 11294 bp, 8 predicted proteins | sample MGYA00520694_ERZ1035006 | MGnify/ENA primary metagenome ERZ1035006 (study PRJEB33766, sample SAMN09781746) | gut metagenome | biome: gut microbiome | host: Homo sapiens | place: Madagascar | study: EMG produced TPA metagenomics assembly of the PRJNA485056 data...
CCATAAACACATTTTCTCGAAGACAAAGTATCTGGTAATTTTTTATTAATCCAATTAATACCATCAGTAGAATATGAATATAAATTAGTTTTATCATAATATGGAGCAATATATACTCTATTACCATAGCAAATATTTGTCCAATTCGTTGCTAAGGGTCTAGTGCCTTCACTCCAAGTAATACCATCTGTAGAGTAAATAAATGTATCGGAGCTTAATTTATATCCAATAAATTTATCATTACAAAAATCAATTCTTCCAATATATTGTGAATTTGGCCAATCATTAGAAACCCAATTAATACCATCAGTTGAATAATTGTAATTTCTATTTCCACTAGTAGTAATAAATTTCCCATTACCATAGCAAACATTAACACAATAATCACTACATATATCTATATACGCTGTTCTAGTCCAATTAATACCATCAGTTGAATAATTAATAAATGGAGATATTCCAGCTTCAGCATCATCATATGTTCCATCCATACCAACTGCTACAAACACTCCGTTACCATAGCAAATATCATATACAGTTCCTGGACCCCCATATGCTAAACTTAAGGTAGTTGTAGTCCACTTTCTGCCATCAGTAGAATATTCTGCAGCACTATTATCAGCAACTGCTACAAACATATTATTACCATAACATACCAGCCAATCGTTATTTGATGGTATAAAATATTCTTCTTTAGCAACTGAGTTAGGGAGAACCTTGCCACTCACATAAATACTGTCACCATTCTGAACTTCATTCTTTGTAAGATTGAATAAATCATCATAACTACTAACAGTGTAGTTTCTTTCTAATACACTAGGATCTAATCTCTCAATAGGGATTAGACCCGTTAAATTTGTCGTACTGACAGTCACCGTACCATCATTCAGATGGGTATGATCGCCAGCAGCTTTATTATCAAATGCAGTCACCTGATCAGCCGTTAGATGAATCGTATTATCGCCCATATGATTATCCATGATCTTCTTCTGATCATTTACTTCAGTAGTAAGATCATTAATCTTAGTGCTACTAGTATTCACCTTTTCATCAGCATAAGACTGCATATCTTTCTTAAATTTATTAATCAAAGTATCCGCTTCACTAGTACTAATACCAGCATTCCATTTCAACTTCTCTTCACTAGTTACATGGATAGGATTACCAGTGTCTTCACCTTCTACAATATGCTTCTTATAAGTATTTTCTGCAGTGGCAAGATCACCCTCAGCAATCTTCTCATCCAAATAAGTGGTAAAAGACTTACCAACATTATTCTTATCATAAACAGATTTCTTGGCTAAATCAGCTGCACTAATTGCAACCCATTCACCTTTATTTTCTTTATAAATTTTAATAACCGGTGCATCACCACTCGTATCAATCCAAATATAATTATCACTTGGATTTACTGGGGTACTAGCACCAATCTCCAAAGAACTATTATTCTGCTCTTCTCTCCAAGTATTAGAGAAACTAGCAGAAGTAGTACTACGGATATAAATCTTACCAGCATCATAAATCGTCTGGTAAAGAGTATTACTAGAAGAATCCTTAGTCACACAGACATTAATAGGACCATTAGTAACCAACTGAATAGGACCATTCTGCCAGAAACTCGTACTATAGTTACCAGGAGTAACCAAAGTATCCAGATTCGTAGCAGCTAAATCAGAAGACTCTAATTTAGTCCAGCCATTATTGATTACTGAATATTTGTAGCCCTTTTGCAGAAGATCATCTACCTGAGGACCATTATATCCAATTCTATAGCCCATTATATCATTCTCCTTTCATAAAAAGATAATAAATTCTTCTTTATACAATCATTAAGGGAATTGTTGATTGGTCTAAAAACCATAGAATCTTGAGAATAAAATAATGAGTATAGGAATATTTCATCCTATACTCATTATAATCTTTATATATTAAGCCAATGTAACTTCATCAACTAATTCCTTCACTAATTGCATTTTAGCATCAACTAAATCAATCAAATTTTCCAGCATGAAAGATTTATCTTGTTTATCAATATTCAGTTTACTCATTAGAGCATCCACATTTACTTTAGTCGTAGAAGAAGTTTGATCTAACTCAGTTTTAATTTGATCAATACGTTCATTACTAATGATATCAGTAATACCAAGTCCTTCAAATGTAGTAGGCTTACCTTGAATTTTATCCCAAGTAATTTCTTCACCAGGTACACTATAAGATAAGAAAGCATCTCTACTACCAAGTTTAGTTTGATCAATAACAATCAAAACTTCAGATTTACTATCGCCATGATCAAAATAAACAAAGTCACCATTCTGAACTTCAGTAACTGTAAGAGCAAGCAACTGCTCTTCAGTTGTAACAGAAATTTGTCTTTCTTTTGCATCATCAGGAATTAAACTAAGAGGAATGACACCAGTAACATCAGACACATCTAAAGTAATCTGACTAATATCATGAGTATGATTTTTATCCGCTTTACTATCCCAATCAGCTCTCTGTTCAGCACTAGGATGCTTTACATTATTTTTAATATGATTATTCCAACTAGTAGTCAATTGATCTACCAGTAATTGAATTGCACTTACATCAATACCAGAACCACTAATCTTATTGCTAGTATATAATTTTAACTCATTTGCTAATTTATTCATAGCAGTCAAAAGACTATCAGAAGTCATCTTACTATCAAAGATACCTTTTTCATCTTTTGTGACATGAATATTAGCATTATTGATATGACCATTAAAATCAACACTAGTTTCGCCACCAGAAGGATTTACATTTTTAACTCGTTGATCGATATATTGATAAATGCCTCTAGGGAATTTAGTATCATCTGGATTATATACCTCTGGATCCATATAATCATATGGATTTAAAGGAACCCAAGAATTTGTATTTGCATCATAATATTGGATTACTGCCCCTTTATTAGAAGTATTAATCCAAATATCATTTGCCTTAGGATTTGTAGGTGCAGTATTCCCAGTAGTTAAACCCTTATTCAAGCCCACTAATTCCCAAGGAGAAAAGACCATAGATCCAATCTCATAGGTTCTAGTATATGCTGAGATATTATATCCAAGAGTAAATACATACTGACGAATATATTTACCTTCTTTAGTAATAATTGCTTTAATTGGAGATGCCAAATTAACATTTGGACCACTAATCCAATAGTCAAAACTAAAATTGCCAGGATTGATTAATGTAGTAAAATCAATGGGAGAATCTTTTGTAGATTCAAGTTTTACCCATCCATTTAATACACTTTTAATATGACCAATGGCGTCCAGAATTTCATCAATTCTTTCACCACTATATAGCACTTCATACAGCATATTTCATTTCACTCTCCTTTCCTTTAAAATGATTACATGCCGGAGAGTACTTCACTGATCACTTGCATCTTAGCATCGATCAGATCAATCATTGTTTCCATCATCTGGGATTTATCTTGCATTTCTCCAGTATACTTAGCACCAACAGTTTTAAGTTCTTCAATACCAGAAGTAACAGTAGCTTTACCACTATTTAATGCATTGATAAGGTCATCAGTATCACTATTTGGCATTGCATCTGTGATACCAAGTTCCTCAAATGTAGTAGGTTTATCCTGAACTGCAGACCAAGATTTATCTTCAATATTAGGAGAAGTTAACTGTTGGAATGCATCCATCGTACCAAGTTTTGTATCATCGATTACTACATAATATAAAGGATAATTAGCATCATTCAAAAGAACCCAGTCACCATTCTGCACACTAGTCTTGGTAAGTGCAAGTAATGCAGTTTGATTCGCTACAGTAACTTGTCTTTCTTTAGCATCTTCAGTAATTTGATCAGCTGTAAAAATACCGGTTACATTAGAAGCATCAATTGTGATCTGAGCTTTTGTATGAGTATGATTCGCATCAGCTTTAGAATCCCAAGATGCCTTTTGTGTAGCACTAGGATGCTTTACAGTATCACTTTTATGACTTGTAAGATTATCATCTGTAGAACTAACTGTAGAAGAGGCTGCTGCAATATTAGCTTTTGGAGTCTTCATGATATTAGGAAGATATGTATTCTCAATATCACTCTGAACTTCACTAGCAGCAGTTTTAGCAGTATCTTCATGCTCCTTAGAATCCCAAGATGCCTTCTCAGTTACAGTAGTATGAATAGTACTATTATTCATATGACCAGTAAAATCTGCATCTGTAATATGAGAATCAATATAATTGAAGATATCAGTAACTGTGCCGTAAATCGTAGTAGGTAATACATCATTCAAGAATGAAACGTATTTATTACTACGCTCATCATAATATTCAAAGCTATCGTCACTTGTAAAATAACGAATCTGTTTATCGAATTTTACATTACCAATATCATTTGTAATATTAGTAGCAAATCCCATTCGATTGGTAAATTCTTCATCTAAAAAGAAAAACTTTGGACTATAAGTATAGTCAGTCTGACGAACCCAGACAATGACAAGTTCTTTCTTATGCTGATCAGCAATTCCATCTAAATGTAAGTACTGATAATAGTTATTATTCAAATATCTTACAAAGATCATTAAAGAGGTAGTAATAGACTTACCACTATAAGTATTAGATGTAATACCATAAAGCTTATCCATTGTAGGGAACTTTACAATACCACTATAAATATAGTTACCAACTCTAAAAAGCTTCGAAAGCTCAAGAGTAGTAACTGTATTTGGAATCACTGCCCAAGCTTCATTTGAAACTTCAAATGAACGGGCTTTTTGCAAAATAGAGTCAATATCACTACCCTTGTAGGATACCTTATAACTCATTTATAAACACTCCTTTCTAGAGAGTCCTCGTTTAATTGTCTAATTATAAGGGTGTTTGACGAGCTATTTCAACAATATATAGATAAAAAAGAGATAGTCATTTGACTATCTCTTTTCTTTTTTATACTCTCTTAGTTAAACTAAAGAAGTCCATTCTATATGCCTTAGAGAAATATTCGCAAATCTTTTCAGACATATCATTTACAGAAAGACGAGTAATTTCATCATTGTCAATATCATAAATAGATTTCTCACCGATAAAATTGCTATACTCACTTTTAGTAAGATCTTTCATATAGGGAACGCAAATACAAATATATTTACTTCTTGCATTAGAATACATGAGAATAACACTCATGTGAATCTTTCCAGTATAACTCTTATATTCTGGAATCTGATGAATATCAAAATCATCATAACAAATTGAAAGATCTTTCTCAGTAAAGTACTGACCATTTCCAGGTGTTGTACACATACGATAATATCCTCCACCATGATTCTTATCACAGTAGATATCCAAAGTTCTAAACTTAGTCTCTTCATAAGTATTTACAAAGAGCTCCAAGAAAGATCTCATCATGGTAAAATTCCGATTCCAAGAATTTGTATTTAAATCATTCTGATAAACCTCAGGTACAAAGGTACTCTGAATAATAGATTTATCCTGGCCATATCTAGTGAATTCAACACCAGCAATCGTATAATTCTTGGGATCTCTTTTAGTACCTCTACTATATAATTTAGATTTGACTCTCTTAATCTTATAAACTTTAGGTTTATTAAGACTAGGATTTAATTCACTAACCATCATAATTATTTTCTCCTTATTATTCTGCAGAGTACTTCATATAGAAGTCTTCAAATTCCTTAGAGTAAATACGAAAGTATTGCTCTTTTAACTTTAGATAACTCTCATGAGACATATTCTGATTGGGTTCACTTAGATTAAATCTAAAGTGATCTTTACCACAAACATTCTCATTCGGACCACACCAGATATCTCCCTCAGGTACAACCAGATGAACATAGAAGTTATCAAATGTATGATGACCATCAATCACTTGAATGATATACTCATAAGTCCTACTCTGAGTACAATCTGCACAAGTAAAGAAACCATATGTCAGATTATATTCATGTATAACCTTGTCAAGCATCTTAGACATGACATAATAAATGCACATTTCACTCTTCTTAAAGAACCAATGATCACTTAAAGAGACTACATTGATTTCATTATATACAAGATTATACTTAAATAGTGCATTGAAGTCATGACCATCAATACTCAAATCCATGGATGCAATACCAGGAGGTACTTCTTCTTTTTCAGTATCAACCTTCATATAATTATCCCGATGCACCTGCCAAGTTAACAGATCTGAAGAATAATCTACTACAAGCATACTCTTGCAATATTTGATAATGATATCGAAATCTAATTTAGCAGTATTAAAGATCTCATCATTATCCATAGGAGCATCATAAGGAACAGTAATGAGAATTGAATCACACATCTTGACAACTGGATTATTTGTAGTATCTGCAATATGATACTGTACCTTAAACTTAGTATCTCTATAATGATACTCAGTGATAATATCCACATAATTCAGTTCAACTTGAGGATTACCATTATAGACATTTACTGTCAAGACAAATCTACAGGTAAAATTATCCTCACACTGATTATGAATTTCAATCTGCCTAATCGGTTTAGATAGTAAATATCCCTTACGGATTTCTTCATCAACTTTCTTAGCAAGATTAATTGCATACCAATTATCAATGATAATCTTCTTTTCCAAATCGTATCGAGGCTGAATATCATTAACAATAATAACCTCTTCAGCCTCAGGATTCTTACAGACAGTCATGGTTTTATTATCAATAAGAAACCGGTAAGGTTCAGAATCACTAAAGTCATATACCGTAATATTATCTTCCGTCTGATATTTAAACTTCATCGGAAAATAACTAATCAGATGAGGGAACATCTTTGCAGTATATTCAATGACTTTATTCTGACAAGTCTTCTTGTCTTCACTAGATAACTTATCATACTCTGCAGGACAAGTGACTTCAAAGAACAAATCAAAGTTTCTAATTCTAAAGTACAAAGTATTAGAATAGACATCATCAATTCCAATCTTGAAATTAATATTACTATACTGAAGCTTATCAAGGTTATCAAACAAATTGGGATCATTCGATGCAACTAAAGTATCATTAAATGTATCCACAACATAGACAATCTGCTCAGAATTACCCATTGCAATCTGAGTGCAATTCTGAAGAACCTCAAGAGTCTGAGCATCAAAGGGAAACTTTACATCAGAATTAAAAGTTTCACCCTGCTTATAAATAATCTTATATCTATGATCAGCCATTTAAATCACTCCTCATCAAGTTTTGCCGGAAGATATGTATAAGTAATATATGAGCAAATCTCATAGCACTGATCTGCTGTAATACCAGCAGATTCATAGTTATCATCAGATTTAATTAAACTGATAATTTCATCATATGAGTTAGTTTTACTTGACATATGATGTAAGCAATTTTCAATTAAATGCTCAAGGCATGTCATATTATTTCAACTCCTTAAAATAAAGGTCTTTGAATTCTCCCCAAGGCTTTAAAGGCTTTAGCATCATCTTCAAATTAAAGTAATGATTATAAAATACATTTGTATCACAGCTATCCATGATAAGTTCATCATCAGCATATGCTTCAACATGAATTTCTTTTGGAAGATGCTTAATGAAACTATTAATCACAGTCAATGCATCAATATCATATGTTTCATCAAATGTATAATGAGTAAATGTAGTAGAGTTACTCATAGTAACTTTGAATTTAATAGTACTAATATTAGCTTTGGCTACAACTGTAAGATCAGTACCATTATAAAGTAATAAAGATAATTCAGGAGTTAACTTATTACCTCTCGTATCAGTTAATGTCCATTCTTTACAATCTTCTGGAAAATCAATTACCATAATCAGATCTCCAGATTTTAAGATATCAAATGGCCAACCAATTGTCATAGCAGTTTCATATTTAATAGTCTGCTTAAAGGTTAAAGGCTTATTTTCTTTTAAGCCAATCATATAAGGATTAGGTTCAGAAGATGATGCTTTAGTTAAAGTACCTTCAGTGTCAATTAAGACTACAGGCTTCTTTTCTTCCTCTTTCTTTTGAGGATGCTTACCATTAATCAGATCTAAAATGGACATAATATATTCCTCCTCTTAAAAATATAGAGTACTAGATATCTTAATATCTAGTACTCTATATAATAAACATTTATAATCTAGTTACAATTTGTCTTTTACCACTCTCAATCTTTTCATCCGCAGTCATGAAGATATTAATTGGGTTCCCCTCAAAGATACCTTCACTATGAGAAATCATAAAGACTTGATCAGAATGAATCGCTGCCATCTGCTTAAAGAGAATACCAATGAGCTTTTCACGATCATTAAAATGAAGCGGTCCATCTACTTCATCTAAGAGCATGATATTATAATCAAAGATACTCTGCTGTACCAATGCAAACGACAATGCAATACTGATGATAGAAGTCTGACCCTGACTTGCATATTCAATATCATCAATATATTGACCATTTACCATATAAGGAATCTTAAAATCAGTCTCAGTAATATTGAAATCCAGAATCTCAAGTTCATCTTCAAATATATCAGAAATCAATTCATTGATAATCTCTTTACAATTATCCAAGAATACTTTAACCAAGATCAAAGGAATACCTTCTTTTGAAGAGACAGCTTCTAAGATAGCTTTCATAGTAGTTCTCTGATCCATAAGGTCTTTATATTCCTCTTGATTATACTCAATCTGAGAGATGATTGCCTTTAATTTATCGACTCTTGTCTGAGTATCAGTATAATGACTCGTAGATCTATTCAACTGATCCTGTAATCTCTTAATCTGATCATTATTGAACTCAATCTTCTTAATTGACTTATTCGTCTCTTCCATCTTATTAGAATTATCTTCCATTGTAGCATTCAATTGAGAGAGAAGTTTCATATTCTCATCTTTCTTTTGAATGACATGATAAAGAGATTCCAAGTCAGACAGTTGAGATTTAAATACTTGAATATCTTCAGCACATTGATTCATTGCAAATTTAATTTCATCTTTTCTCTTCAGAGCAATCTCTAGTTTATATTTACTGGATTCATATTCAGGAGATTGAATTAGAGCAATTTCATTCTTGACGGAATTATATCTAGCAACGACTTCTTGATATTCATCTTGCATTTTAGTCTTCTCAAGAATACTGATCAAGTGATTATAATGATACCAATCTCGTCTTGCCATTGGATCAGTTAAGATATCAATCATACGAATATCTGTGGATACTATCCCTAAGTCAATTAATACTTTTACTGCAGAATTCCATTGATTCTGTAAGAGCTGAAGCTTCTTTTGTAAGACTGTATACTCTTGATACTTTGCAATCTCAGCATCAATTCGAGTAATCTCATCTTGCATTCTAAGAAGCTTTGCATTGATATCTAACTTATTTCCAGATCGCCTTTTAATAGTGACTGGATGTGTCTTATAATAAGGACATTGATCAGTAGGACAACAAGGCGCTCTGAATAATGGTACTGGAGAATTATATTCCTTAGAATATTCAATGGTACTCATAGCTTTTTGAATATTCACTCTTCTACCAGTCAACATATTTACTTTTTGAGTAACCCAAGGACCAAGAGACTGATTTAATCTGGCCATGACAGTCTTAATAGTCTGTGCATCTGTCTGACCAATTTCATCCAGCATATTCTGAAGTACTGACATATTATCAATAAATGTTGCTAAGAAATGATAAGAATATTTACATCTGAAATTAGAAAGTTTAATCGAATACTCTTTATAAGTATTCTCAAGATCTTTTAATACAGATTGCATATCCTCTAAGTGATCATTACTTTCAGTGATTGCAATGATATCATTGCATTTATTAATATCAGTTTGTGTCTTCTCCAGCTCTTGCTCATAATTGATGAGTTTCTCTTCTAAAGAATTGATCTTACCTTGAATCTGACCAATCTTATTAGAGATAGATTCCAATGTCTCATCAGAATTTGCTGCATCAATCTCAGTTTGAATATCTTCTGCTTGAGATTCCATAGATTCATTTGCTACTTCTCTAGATTGGTATTCATTTACTAGAGTAGTAAGATCCCCAAGAGTTTGATTCATACCTTGAAGTTTACCAATTTTAGATTCATCTTCTTTAATAGATTCCATAGAAGCTTTTAGATCTCTTAATCTATCTTCCAATTCATCTCTCATCTTATCTTCTTCCGTTGCAGATAATTGCATAAGACGATTAGATACAGCATTAATGGAAGCATTCAAAGTTCTATAGTCTTCATTAAGTTTCTTATGAATCATTAAATAAACTTCAGTATCTTCTCTTAAAGAAGCAATGAATTTCTTTCTCTCTACAGGTTTTAGTTTAATAAGATTCTCAATATTAGCCCCGAGTCTTAATAGTCTTAGATAAGATTGATCCAATCCAAATTCCATCTTAATGATCTCTTTAAAAGATCCAGAGTTACCATTTGGATTTAATTCTTTTCCATCTTTCTCTATATAAGACTTGGTAGCATGAGACTTCATATTTTTATTCCAAATATAATCATGATGAATCTTATAATGAAATCCATCATGGTCATACTCAATCTCTTTGATGCCGTCTAATTCATCTAAAGTTTGATCTACAGAATTTCTATTATCAAGAGTACCAACTGTAGAGAATGGCTGAAGATGAGATAAGATGGCAGTCTTAGAACTACCAACTGGTCCTACTAAGAGATTAATCTTACTATTTTTATTTGCTTGAGTAAAGTCAATACTGACTTCATTTTTATTCATTCCACTATAAATGAAACGATTATTCTTCAGATACAGTCTTGTGATCTTCCAGCTCATTTATTACATCACCTCTTTGAGATAATAGTTCATCAAGTTTCTTCTGAGCACTGAATAGTTCAGATTGTAATTCAGTAATATTAAACTGAAGACTATTGATATTAAATATAAGGCCCCTTATCATTGCATGTCCAGTATAAAATTCTTCTGGATGCGTATCAATATATTCAATTTTAGCTTTGCAAAGTTGAATCTTTACATTCTTCGCATAAATCTCTGCTTTGAGTGAAGAGATATACTTCACAGTAAGTTCATATTTAGTAATCATTTTTATTCTCCCTCTTTATCAAGTAAATCGGAAATCTCTTTTTGAGTATTAATGAGTTCATATCCTAAGAAACGATTTCGTTCTTTATAATCTTTAATTACATTTTCCCACATATGTCTTGTCTCTTTAGTAGTTGAACCATTTGCATAGCTCATATAATTACTGATATGATATTCATTAACTTTAATTTTAGCTTCGATTTCTGTAGTGGTTAAATTACGGATTTCATTAGCTTTC
>ERZ1035006.2248-NODE-2248-length-11278-cov-10.915709_pt1 | contig 11278 bp, 8 predicted proteins | sample MGYA00520694_ERZ1035006 | MGnify/ENA primary metagenome ERZ1035006 (study PRJEB33766, sample SAMN09781746) | gut metagenome | biome: gut microbiome | host: Homo sapiens | place: Madagascar | study: EMG produced TPA metagenomics assembly of the PRJNA485056 data...
TCGGTCTAGCGGCTTTTTCGTTTTATAGAGACTATGTTTCATTTTTTTTAGGTTACCTTTTAGAATTTTAGAAAAGATAATTTATGATAGATTCAAGTGCCTTCCAAGGTAAAAAGGCAGCTTACTATACACTGGGCTGCAAACTCAACTTCTCTGAAACTTCCACTTTTGGCAAGATGCTCGAAGATATGGGCGTCATTACTGCTAAAAAGGGGGAGAAAGCTGATATTTGTCTGATTAACACCTGTTCGGTAACAGAAGTTGCCGATCATAAATGCCGTCAGGCTATCCACCGGATGGTGAGAAACAATCCGGGCGCATTCGTTATCGTGACGGGCTGTTATGCGCAGCTCGAATCTGAGAATGTCAGCAAGATAGAGGGTGTAGACCTCGTGTTGGGTGCTAACGAGAAGGCGCACTTGATTCAATATCTCAGCGATGCATGGGCGCAGAAATTTGCCCAGGAAAACGGATTGGCTGCTCAGACTCCTCAGAACGTCGATGCTGAAAGTTCTCTGAACGGCGATGCTGAAACCTCTCAGAATGGCGATGCTGCGGCTCTTCATCAGCATTATAGCGTGAAGACGAAGGAAATCAAGACCTTCCAGCCTTCTTGCTCGCGTGGCAACCGTACCCGTTATTTCCTGAAGGTGCAGGACGGTTGCAATTATTATTGCACCTATTGCACCATTCCATTTGCCCGAGGCAATTCGCGCAACCCAAGCATCCAGTCGCTTGTGGCTCAATGTGAGCAGGCGGCTGCTGAAGGCGGTAAGGAAATCGTCATTACCGGTGTGAATATCGGTGATTTCGGTCAGACTACCCACGAGCGATTCATCGACCTTGTCAAGGCGATGGATCAGGTAGAAGGAATCAAGCGTTACCGCATCTCGAGTCTGGAGCCTGATCTCTGTGATGATGATCTCATAGAGTATTGTGCCCAGAGCCGTGCCTTTATGCCTCATTTCCACATTCCTCTGCAGAGCGGAAGCGATGAGGTGCTCAAGCTGATGCACCGTCGTTACGACAAGGCGCTCTTTGCCCACAAGGTGAATCTTATCAAGGAGAAGATGCCTGATGCGTTTATCGGTGTTGATGTGATGGTGGGCTGTCGTGGCGAAACTCCGGAGTGTTTTGAAGAATGCTATGAGTTTCTGAAGAGTCTGCCTGTTACCCAGCTTCACGTCTTCCCTTATTCTGAGCGTCCGGGCACGGCTGCCTTGAAGATTCCGTATGTGGTTGACGAGAAGGAGAAGAAGAAGCGCTCCAAGCGGCTGTTGGAGTTGAGCGATCAGAAGACGCAGGAATTCTATGCCCAATACATCGGTACTGAGGCTGAGGTTCTCTTCGAAAAGGCGCCAAGAGGCAAGGCAATGCATGGCTTCACCAAGAACTATATCCGCGTAGAACTTTCGCCGGCTCTCGCCAAGGAAGAATACGACAACCAGCTTATCAAGGTTCGCCTGGGTGATTTCAATCACGATAAGACGGCGCTGAAGGGAGAGCTTCTTTAGTTGATAGTTAATAGTTTATAGTAAAAAGGGCTTGTTGATAGTTTATAATTGATAGTTTATAGTTAATAGGGCTAAGCAAAAAGGGCTAATCATAAAGTTCAAAGTTCAAAGCTCAAAGTTCAAAGTCCAATGTATTACAACGATTTTGGAACATGGATCCGGAAGCAGTTTCCTGATTTCCGTGTTCAGAAGATTTCGATAGACGCGGGATTCTCCTGTCCTAACAGAGATGGGAGGATTTCGAGTGGCGGATGTACGTATTGCGACAACCGCACCTTCAATCCCAGCTATTGCGACCGGAAAAAGTCGATTACTGAACAGCTGGAGGAGGGAAAGGCCTTCTTCAGCAGGAAGTATCCTGATATGAAATATCTGGCTTATTTTCAGGCTTATACCAATACATACGCCAGGGTGGAGCAACTGAGGCAGATGTATGAAGAGGCTCTTGAGGTGGAAGATGTGGTGGGAATCGTTATCGGAACCCGTCCGGATTGTGTGAGCGATGAATTGCTCGATTATCTGGAAGAACTGAACCGCCGAACCTTCGTGCTGGTGGAATATGGCATTGAGAGTGCCAATGATGAAACCTTGAAACGCATCAACCGTGGACATGATTTTGCCTGTTGCCGTAGTGCCGTGGAGCGTACTCATGCCAGGGGAATCCTTACGGGCGGCCACATCATCATCGGTTTGCCGGGAGAAGATGCGGAAGAAAGTCTGCGCCAGGCTCCTCTCATCTCTTCCTTGCCGCTTGATATTCTCAAGATTCATCAGATGCAGATTATCAGGGGCACCCGGCTGGCACAGGAATATGCTGAGCATCCCTTTCATGTTTACACGGTAGAGGAGTATATTGATGTCATCGTGAAATACATCCGTCTGCTCAGAAAGGATTTGGTGCTGGAGCGCTTCGTCAGTCAGTCGCCCAAAGAACTGCTGATTGCTCCCAAATGGGGACTCAAGAACTATGAGTTTACCAATCTCCTGAATAACAGATTAAAGAGTTTACAATAAATATGGCAAAAGTAGCAATCGTTATATTAAACTGGAATGGTCAGAAGATGCTGGCAAAGTATCTTCCGAATGTCATCGAATATTCCCGTCAGGATGCTGAAATATGGGTGGCAGACAATTCTTCTTCTGATGGTTCGATGCACCTTCTGGAGACTCAGTTTCCTCAGGTGAAGACCATCGTGCTGGAGCAGAATTTCGGCTTTGCAGAAGGTTATAACCGTGCCTTGAAGCAGATAGATGCAGAATATTACGTGCTCCTGAATAGCGATGTGGAGGTTTCGCATCATTGGCTTACACCACTCATCGAGTTTATGGATTCGCATCAGCAGGTGGCTGCCTGTCAGCCTAAGCTGCTTGCGGAATACGATAAGGACAGTTTTGAGTATGCTGGTGCTTGCGGCGGATTCCTCGACAAATACGGCTATCCGTTCTGTCGCGGCCGCATCTTTGATACGGTAGAGCGCGATAACGGGCAGTATGATTACCAGCAGGAAATCTTGTGGGCTACGGGTGCCTGTATGATGATCCGCTCAAAGGATTATTGGACTGCCGGCGGTTTAGACGGCCGTTTCTTTGCTCATAATGAAGAGATAGATCTTTGCTGGCGCTTGCGTCTGATGGGCAGAAAAATCTACTGCATTCCTGAGAGTGAGGTTTATCATGTGGGTGGTGGAACCCTGCCGAAAAGCAATCCGATGAAGACTTATCTGAATTTCAGAAATAATTTAACCATGCTTTATAAGAATCTGAGTGATACGGAGTTGACTCATGTAATGCGTATGCGTAGATTTCTGGATTATCTTGCTGCTTTCGAAACATTGGTTCTGAAGCGCAACTGGGGCGACTTCAAGGCCATCTTCAAGGCGCGCAGGGCTTTCAAGGCATGGAAACATGAGTTTGACGAAGATCGCAGAAAGATACAGGCGGGTAGGGTGAAGGAGGAGATTCCGCAGGTTTACAATCTCTCTATCATCTGGCAATATTACGCCAAGGGTAAGAAACTCTTCTCGCAGTTGTAGACAATAATGAAACAAACTTAAAAATAAAAATCTATGAAGAAAAAACAAATGATGATGGCGCTGGTTTCGCTGATGGTTCTGTCAGCCCAGGCGCAGGCTAATTTCCAGGTGTCGGTTTCCAATCCTTCCAAGGTGGCAAGAACCGATGCTCCGGTGGTGGTAGATCTCAGCAAGTTGGGAGCAATTGGCAACATTCAGCGCGCTGTAGTAACCGTTGACGGCAAGGAGATTCCTTCCCAGCTCGACGACACCAACCGCGATTGTACCAACGATGAACTCTGTTTCCTTGCCGATTTGGGCAAGAAAGAAACCAAGACCTATCAGGTGCATCTCTATCGTGAGGGCGAGCAGGCACAGTATCCTGCTCGTACTTTTGCCGAACTCTGTCTGCCAAGCAGGAACAGGAAGCTGGCTAAGAACAGGCAGGATATTTATCTGCGCAGCATCTCGTTTGATAAGAAAACCAAGGATCCTTATCACTATGTCCATTCTCATGGCACCTGCTTCGAAAGTGAACTGATTGCCATGCGTGTTTATTTCGACCATCGTCAGACCATCGACCTTTATGGCAAAATCAACAAAGGGCTGGTGGTTCAGGATACGCAGTTCTATCCTTCAGAAGAGCAGATTCAGGCTGGTTCGGGCGATGATTGCCTCTGGGTAGGCAATACCTACGGACTGGGTGCGCTCCGTGGCTGGGACGGTAAAGACCAAGTGCTGTTCAACAACGTGAAATACCAGGAGCAGCGCATCATTTCAGAAGGTCCGCTCCGTGCCATTGTCGAAGTCGTGGATAAGGGTTGGGTTCCGGCTCCGGGCTTGCAGCCTGTCAATGCCACCATCCGCTACACCATCTATGCCGGTCATCGCGATTTCGATGTAGATGTATTCTTCAACAAGGATGTTTCTGATTATCAGTTTGCTACAGGACTCATCAACGTAAAGGGTTCCAGCGAATTTGCTGATGGCAAGGGATTGCGAGGCTGTTACGGCAGCGACTGGCCAACAGGCAAGGACGATGGAAAGCACAAGCTGGAGACCGTAGGCTTGGGCATTTATGTGCCACAGTCAGCCCTGGTAAGTCAGCAGCCAGCCAATAAGGATTGCTATACTCAGGTGGTGAAACCTGCAGGCAGCCAGCTCAGTTATAAGCTTGCTTATACCAGTGCCAACGAAACCTATGGTTTCAAGGGCGAGAAGGAGTGGTATGAGTGGTTGAAAGCCTGGAAGAAGCAGATTGAAGAGCCGGTTCAGGTTTCAGTTTCTGTCATCATCCGATAAGCAGTTTCTTTTATCATCCGATAAGCAGAAAAACTGCGCAAATAGCCAGTAATGAGCAAAAAAGCCTTACGTTTTGCTCATTGCTGGCTATTTTGCAAACAAATTTAAGAGAAAAACCCATTTTTTTTGCGAATGCGTATGATTTTTTAGCAAAAAAGCTTGGTAATTTAAATAATTTTTAGTATTTTTGCAGTCGTAACTCGAAGATTTGTAAATTATCGTGAAAAGGTTTTTTAATTATATAGTCATATTAGCAATCGTGCTTCTCAGTTCGGCCTGCGAGTTTAAGTTCAAGCCGAACGAGGAAGGAGAGGCTGTGCCCCTGTCAGTACAGCGTTACGACCGATTGGAAAGCAGATATCTTACTACCGGTGATTTCTCAGCCCTGCAGCAGATGAACACCGATTACCCGATAGAAACCCGTACGCTGATAGAGAAAATGCTCCAGCTTGGCACCATTACCGACGCCAATATCAGCAACCGTTTCCTCATGTTCTATCAGGATTCTACCCTGCAGTCACTTATCGCCGATGCTGAGGCAGAATTTGCCAATATGGAAGACATCAACGAGCAGCTGAAAACTGCCTTCTCGCGTCTGAACAGTTGGATTCCGGAGCTCCAGCAGCCTTGTTTCTATGCCCAGATTGGCGCTCTCGACCAGAGCATCGTAGTAGGACAGCACTCAGTAGGAATTTCGCTCGATAAATACATGGGCGCAAACTATCCGCTCTACAAGAAATTCTATACACCGCAGCAGCGCAGCACCATGTCGCGCCAGTATATTGTGCCGGATTGCCTTACCTTCTATCTGCTGAGCATCTATCCGATGGATCAGTTCGACACCCGTCCGCAGCTCGACCGCGATCTGCACATGGGCAAGATTATGTGGGCTGTCAACAAGGCGATGGGCAAGGAGATTTTCAAGACCAAGTATGTGAATACAATCAACGCTTATGTAAAGCGCAACCCTAAAGTAACAGTAGAACAACTGCTCAAGGACGAAGATTATTCGCCTATTGAGGCATTACATAAAGATTAACACATGAAAAGATTTCCAGTTTTTATTGCAACTGTCATGATGGTTTCAGCAATGCAAGCTGCAGATAAACTCGACCTGAAGGCCATTACCTCCGGCGAGTTTGCTGCCTCTTATGTTACCGGTATTAACCCTATTGATGGCACCGATTTGTACGCTTCTATCAGCAATGATGGCAAGCAGGTTATCAGTTATTCGTTCAAGACGGGCAAGCAGATGAGCATCCTCTTCGATGTGAACGCAGTCAAGGCTCCCTTCGAACAGATTGAGGGTTATGTAATCAGTCCTGATGGCAAGAAATTGCTTATCATGACGCATCGCGAGGCTATCTACCGCCGCTCGTTCAAGGCAGAGTATTTCATATATGATATTGCCAAGAAGAGTTTGAAGAAACTTTCCCAGGGCGTTAACCAGCAGGTGGCTACCTGGTCGCCTGATTCACGCCACATCGCCTTCGTAAAGGATAATAATCTCTTTGTTACCGATGGAGATAAGGAAACCCAGATTACCCGCGACGGTAAGTTTAATGAGGTAATCAATGGTATTCCTGATTGGGTTTACGAAGAGGAGTTCAGCTTCAACCGCGCCTTTGCATGGAATGCGGATGGAACTGCCATCGGCTGGATACGCTTCGACGAATCGCACGTAAAGACTTATTCTCTGCAGATGTTCGAAGGTTCTCATCCTACCCATAGCGAGTATCACGACTATCCGGGAGAGTATTCCTATAAATATCCTAAGGCAGGACAGGACAACTCTAAGGTGAGCCTCTGGAGCTATGATATGAAGAACGGCAAGACCGTGGCGCTCGATGTGCCTGTAGATTCCGACGGCTATTATCCACGCATCAAGACATCGCCAGACGCCAACAGTCTGATTGTCTATACGATGAACCGCCATCAGGACGACATGCGCCTCTATGCAGTCAATCCTTTCACCGGCAAGAGCAGGATGCTCATCAAGGAGAGTGTGCCTAAGTTTGTAAAGGAAGAGGTGATTGAAAACAGCATCGTGGGCAAGAAGAACATCCTGCTGCCTAGCGACCGCGACGGCTTCATGCATCTCTATCTCTATGATATGAACGGCAAGCTCCTGCGCCAGGTAGAGAAGGGCAACTATGATGTTACCTCTATCTACGGAATGGATGAGAAGACGGGTGATGTTTATTTCCAGGCTGCCAAGCTCAATGCGCACGACCGCCAGGTTTACGTGGCTCATAAGAACGGAAAGGTGGAGCGCCTTACCGATGCGGCTGGTTCCAACTCGGCTTACTTCTCGGGCGATTACCGCTATTTCGTCAATACCTGGAGCAGCTACAGCCATCCTTATGTCTTCACCGTACGCAGCAACAAGGGCAAGCTTATCAAGACATTGGAAGACAACAAGCAGTTGCTCGAAAAGACCCGGAAGTATAATTGGGGCAAGCGCGAGCCTTTCTCTTTCACCACTTCCGAAGGTGTGAAACTGGACGGCTGGATGGTGAAGCCTGTAGATTTCGACGCCAGCAAGAAGTATCCTGTCATCCTCTTCCAGTATTCCGGTCCGGGCAACCAGCAGGTGCTCGATTCATGGAGCACGGGCAGTATGGGCAATGGCGGTGCTTTCGATTATTATCTTGCACAGGAAGGATTCATCATTGCCTGCGTAGATGGTCGTGGAACAGGCGGTAGAGGAGCAGAGTTTGAGAAGTCTACTTATCTCCGTCTGGGCGATTTAGAGTCGAAAGATCAGGTTGAGACAGCTCTCTACATGGGTTCTCTGCCTTATGTAGACAAGGATAATATCGGCATTTGGGGCTGGAGCTATGGTGGTTTCAATACGCTGATGAGTATGAGCGAGGGCCGTCCTGTGTTCAAGGCAGGTGTGGCTGTGGCTCCTCCTACCTGCTACCGCTTCTATGATTCGGTTTATACTGAGCGCTACATGCGCACTCCTAAGGAGAACGAGGAGGGTTACAAGGTGAACCCTATCGAGCGAGTAAAGCAGCAGCATGGTGCGTTGCTTATCTGTCACGGATTGGCAGATGACAATGTGCATCCGCAGAATACCTTCGAATATGCTGAGGCTTTGGTTCAGGCAGACAAGGACTTCAAGACCCTGTGGTACACGAACCGTAATCATGGCATTTCGGGTGGCAATACCCGCAACCATCTGCTTCGCCAGATAGCAAACTGGTTCAAGCAGAATCTGAAATAGAAAATGATATGATATAAAAAAGTGAAGCCATTCCCGGCTGAAAGGGAATGGCTTCTGAATTTGTTGTTAACCTTTTTACTTTGCAGAGTAAGGATAAGTTTGATTTCTTATTCATTTTTAGCGCCTTTTCTGCGCTTTTCTTTCTTGGCTTTTTTAGCCTTCTTCACTTTTACCTCTTCAACCTCTTCATCGTTTGGCTGAACAGATGAAAAATGAAAATCTGTAGAGTTGATGGTCTTCACCTGATAAGGGCTAGGCGCATCGTTCATCTGCTGTCCGTTCTTTGCCTTCTTAGCCTTTGGCTTCTGAATGTATCTTGCATAGAGCTTGTTCCATTTCTTTTCAGCCTTCTTCTGGTTGAAGTCAAACATCACGATACACGTGCGGTTGCCGGCACCTTTCTGCTCCAGATAGTCGCGCAACTGGTATGAATAGTTCTCGCGGCTTATCAGAAACTTGTTCTTGCGGGTGAAATAGGCAGAATCAACCTTCTGAACGTCTGTGAAATAGACTGTAGAGTCATTAAACGACGAGGCAAATCCAAAGATGTATGCAGTCTTAACTTCGTTCTTGGCTGATGCAGAGAGCGAGCTGAAACATGCTAATGCAATAGATGCTAATGCAATTTTTGTAATTTTCATTTCTTTTTCTGTCTTATTTTGTTTTGTGCTGTCTGCCCCATCAGTCATGCAGGATCTTTCCTTATCCCAGATAGGACTTCAGCAGTTTATCTGTCGTTTTGTTCCGGAGTCGCCTTATCGTTTTTTCCTTGATCTGGCGTACTCTTTCCCTGGTGAGATGATACTTGGTTCCGATTTCTTCGAGCGTCAGTTCCGGTGTTCCTATGCCATAGAAGGCAGCAATGATTTTCTGGTCTTTGTCCGGCAGCGTATTGAGCAGTCTTTCTATTTCTGCTCTCAGCGACTCTGCCAGCAGTTCATTGTCGGTCGGATCATCCGAATTGGCCATCAGGTCGAGCATGCTGCCCTCTTCATCATCAGAAAAAGGAGCATCCACGCTCAGGTGGCGGCTTGTTGACGAAGCCTTCATGGCGTCCTCTATCTTGTCTTCCGGCAAGTCTACGCGGTCAACCATTTCGTCTAAACTCGGTTTGCGTTCAAATTCCTGTTCGAACTTACTCATCTCCCTGTTAATCTTGTTAACGCTTCCCACCTGGTTGAGCGGAAGGCGCACAATTCTGCTCTGCTCGGCTATGGCCTGCAGAATGCTCTGGCGAATCCACCATACGGCGTAAGAGATGAACTTAAAGCCTCGGGTTTCATCAAACTTCTGTGCGGCTTTGATAAGCCCCACATTTCCTTCGTTGATAAGATCAGGCAAACTGAGCCCCTGGTTCTGGTATTGTTTTGCAACAGACACCACGAAACGGAGATTGGCTTTTGTTAATCTCTCCAATGCCCTACGGTCACCTTTTCTTATACGCTGAGCGAGCTCCACCTCTTCATCTGTAGAGAGCAGCTCCTCATGAGCAATATCTTGAAGATATTTTTCCAACGATGCGCTTGCGCGATTCGTAATTGACTGAGTAATTTTTAATTGTCTCATGCTGGCATCAAATTTTAAGTAGTTGCAAAAATACACTTTTTTGTTTAAATACCAAAAAAAATAGTAGATATTTTTCAGAAATACCTACTATTTTATTGTTTTTTGTCTGTTTCTTGAGTTTTTTGGCAGTAAAAAAGCCTTTTTCACTACTCAATCATGAGACGTTTCTCTTAAAACTCTTACCCTTAGTCTTTCTGCAGCGGAACAGCGAAGTAAGCCTTCTTGCCTGTTGGCCATATACCCTGGATGTAGAGCACTGGGTCCTTGCTGGTAGAAGCACTCTTTACAGCCTTCTGCAGGTCATCAATCGTATTGATGTTGTTGTCGTTGATGCGCTGGATGATGAAACCGCGTGAAATGCCACCATCCTTCAGGGCACCGCTGTTCACCTTCATTACCTCTACACCATACTTGATGTTGAGCTGGTTCTTCTGGCTCTCAGTAATAGGGCGGAAGCTGCCACCGAGCACGTCGAGGTCGGCACTCTTGATAACCGAAGTATTACCCTGGGCATTCTTCAGCGTGATGGTCTTGGTGCTTGCCTTCTTGTTGCGCAGGTAGGTGATGCTCATCTTGTCGCCAGGGCGCTTGCCGTTCAGGATTTCCTGCAGCTCAGCCATCTTGGTCACCTTCTTGCCGTCAACCTTGGTAATCACGTCACCTTCTTTCAGTCCTGCCTCAGCACCGTTGCCGTCTTCATCAACCTTGGCAATGTAAACACCCTCGTTGGTTCCCAGGTTCACTTCCTTGCCGTTCTCCTTCTGGGCGTTGATATAGTTCAGCACATCGCTTCCCTGTATGCTCAGCATCACGCGCTGTACGCTGCCGTATTTCTTCAGGTCGTCTACCACCTTGTTCATGATAGAGGTAGGGATGGCGAAACCGTAGCCGGAGTAAGAACCGGTCTGTGAATAGAGCATGGCGTTGATGCCTACCAGTTCGCCCTGGGTGTTGACGAGTGCACCGCCCGAGTTACCTGCGTTGATGGCAGCATCAGTCTGGATGAAACTCTCTACACCGTTGGCACCGAGCGAACGTGCCTTGGCAGAGATAATGCCGGCTGTAACCGTATTGTTCAGTCCGAATGGGTTGCCCACGGCGATGACCCATTCACCCACCTTCACCTTGTCGCTGTCGGCGATAGGCAGGGTAGGCAGGTTCTTGCCGTCTACCTTGATGAGGGCGAGGTCGGTAGTCTTGTCGGTTCCGATGATGCGAGCCGAGAATTCACGGTTGTCGTTCAGTGTAACGGTCAGCTCGTCAGCACCTTCTACCACGTGGTTGTTGGTAACGATGTAGCCGTCCTGACTGATGATGACGCCCGAACCGGTAGCCTCTCTCTTCGGAGTCTGCACTTTCTGCTTGCGTGTGCCTCCGTTGCCCTGTCCCGGGTTGCCGAAGAAGCCGAACGGGTCGAAGAAACCTCCGAATGGGTCGTCCTGCACATCTACCGTCTTCACCTTCGAGTTCTGTACGTATTTAATATGTACTACAGCAGGCAGCGCCTTCTCGGCAGCATAGGTTAAGTCTACAGGCTGACCTGCTGGCGCAGCGGTAACTGCAGGTGTAGCATTTACTTTCATGAAAGCACCGGCTGAAAATGCGAGCGAACCAACGCAGAGCACAGCCACAACATAATTACTTAATTTTTT
>ERZ1035006.2251-NODE-2251-length-11277-cov-8.261629_pt1 | contig 11277 bp, 5 predicted proteins | sample MGYA00520694_ERZ1035006 | MGnify/ENA primary metagenome ERZ1035006 (study PRJEB33766, sample SAMN09781746) | gut metagenome | biome: gut microbiome | host: Homo sapiens | place: Madagascar | study: EMG produced TPA metagenomics assembly of the PRJNA485056 data...
ATTTTCAGAAAAAATTTGGGCAGAATTTTCTGATCGATCCGAGAGTGCTCGATAAGATCATAGATGCGGCAGAGATCACAGAAGATGATATGGTGCTGGAAATCGGACCGGGAATCGGTACGATGACACAGTATCTGGCAGAGCATGCAAGAGAAGTAGTTGCGGTGGAGATTGATAAAAATCTGATCCCGATTCTGGAAGATACGTTGTCTGCTTATGAGAATGTCACGGTGATCAATGAAGATATCTTAAAAGTGGATATCAGAAAGCTGGCAGATGAAAGGAATCATGGAAATCCGATCAAGGTGGTAGCAAATCTGCCTTATTATATTACAACACCGATTATTATGGGACTGTTTGAAAATCATGTACCGCTGAAAAGTATTACGATCATGGTACAGAAGGAAGTAGCGGATAGAATGCAGACAGGCCCGGGTTCAAAAGACTATGGTGCGTTATCCCTTGCTGTGCAGTATTATGCAAAGCCGGAAATCGTTGCAAATGTTCCGCCAAACTGCTTTATTCCAAGACCGAATGTAGGAAGTGCTGTCATCAGACTGACGAAATATGAAGAAGCACCTGTTTTTGCAGAGGATGAACATCATATGTTTTCTCTGATCCGGGCAAGCTTTAACCAGAGAAGGAAAACGCTGGTAAACGGCCTGACAAACGGTGGTGTGGCACGGAAGGAGCAGGTTCTTTGGGCACTTTCCGAGATGAACCTGCCTGCTACGATCAGGGGAGAAGCACTGACACTTTCCCAGTTTGCGACACTTTCCAATTTGTTGCTTTCCATGGCAAAAGAACAACAGAAAATTCACAGTTAAAACATGGTTATTATTTTGACACAGGTATATGACTATGTTAAACTAAAACGGAATATGAATGTTAAAAAATGCAGTTCTTACCATTAAATTGAGGTGAAGGAAATTGGATAAATACGAATATCGGATCAGGGCAGAGGAGATCAATGCACTGATCGAGCAGAAGGACTATATACAGGCAGTAAAAATAGCAGATACGATCGACTGGAGAAGGGTCAGAAGCGTTGTAATGCTCTGCAAGGTAAGCGAGCTTTATAAGATCAACAGACGATACGAAGAAAGTAAAGAAGTTTTACTATTAGCTTATGATCTGCAGCCGGGATCACGTAAGATCGTGTATTCGCTTTGTGAGCTTTCAATCAAGCTGGAAGAAACGGTACAGGCTGTTGAATATTATAAAGAGTTTATCCAGATCGCGCCGAGAGATACAGGACGTTTTATTTTACAGTACAGGTTGTATGAAGCACAGGATGTCAGTCTGGAAGAACGCATCGCTGTACTTGAGGAATATAAGAAAAGAGATTATCGGGAAAAATGGGCATATGAGCTGGCTTATCTGTATCACAGGATCGGACTTGCCACAAGATGTGTGGAAGAATGTGATGAACTGGTTTTATGGTTTGGAGAAGGTAAGTATGTCATAAAAGCGTTAGAGCTTAAAATGCTGCATGCACCTCTGACGCCGGAGCAGCAGGAAAAATACAATGCAAGATTTGCAGTACCGGAACCGGAAGAGAAAGTACAGGAAGAGCAGGAGCCTTCTATGCCGATCGAGATCAAATCTGTAGAATCTGCAGGTGTGATCACAGCGGAAATTCCGACAAAAGAAGTAGAAGCGAAAATGGAGGCTGAAGATCTGTATCCACGGGAAGAAGTAGAAACTGAGATAGAGGCTGCTGAGGAAGAGCTTGAAGAACCAGAAATCTCTGCTGAAAGTGAAGATATGGAATCTGTAGATTCTGCAGAGACGGAAGCAGACGAAGATGCTGACATGAAGATCGTAAGTCCTGATATTGATGATATTCAGGTAAAGACGATCGATGTCGGTGATGAATACAGCACGATCAATCTGCAGGAGGCACTTGCAAAGAACATAGCGGAAATGCTTGCAGAAGAGGATATGGAAGCATCCGATGCAACAAAGGCACTTCCGGTGGATTCTATTTTTCAGGCAACAACACAGAAAATAGAAGATATGCCTGCTTTCAGGGAAGAAGAGAAGAAGGAAGAGCAGGAAGTAGATGAGGAGCCTGAATCTGTGGAAGAAGAAGCTACAGGAATAGAAAACACTCAGCAGGATAACGAGTCTGCAGAAGTAGCAAAGATTTCCTCAGAGGAGGAAGAAACAGTAGAGGAACCGGAAGAGGAAGTTTCAGAGACTGAAGTATCAGAAGAAATTCCTGAGACGGAAGAACTGGAAGAAATCGAGGAAGCAGAACCGGTAGAGGAGTCAGTAGAAGGACCGGAAGCTGCAGCAGAACAAGAGCCGGAGCAGGAATCCGTAGAAGAGGATACTGCAGAGAAAGTTACGGAATCAGAGGATGCTGAACCTGTAGAAATAACAGAAATTTCCACAGAAGAAAAATCGGAAGAAGAAGTTTCAGGAAATGAAGTATCAGAAAAAATTCCTGAGACAGAAGAGCTGGAAGAGGTAGAAGAAGTAGAGCCTGCAGAAGAAGAAGCAGAAGAACCGGAGGATATCAAACCACTTCTGTTTGGCGGGGACAAGCCGTTACCGGAAGCGCTGATCCAGGCAGTTCAGACTGTCGCCATGGAAGCAGCGAAGGAAGCAGCCAAAGAGGCAGCAAAGCAGGCAGCGCAGGAAGTGGCACATGAAGCAGTGGAAGCCATTAAGGAAATGACACCTGCCAAAGAGGTTGCTGAGGAAGAAACAGAAGCAGAAAACATCAAGGAAGAAGAAACGCTTGTAAAAGAGCCGGAACCGATGGTGGAAAAACAGATCACCGGTCAGCTCAGCTTTGCAGATATCATGGCAGAATGGGAAGAAACCAAAAAAGCCAATGAAGAAAAGCATTTACAGGAAATGAAGCAGCGTGTTTTGGAGCAGACAGGTCCTCTGTTATCAGATTTTGATGCAGCAGCAAGAGCCAGTGTCCAGTCAGATCTGGATATGATCAATCCGGTTCTTGATGTATTTTCCGATACGGATGATCTTGCAACGGAAGTAGAAGATGCATTAAAGGAAGAAACAGCGGAAGAAAAGACCGAGACAGAAGAACCGGTTGAAGCAGAAGAGACGGCAGCAGAGGATGTTGATCTGCCTGAAGAAGAATCTGTAGAAGATATTGTTGCTTCCGTAGAACAGACAGATTATGTGGCTGAACCGGAACAGGAAGAATCTGTGGAAAAAAATGATATAGAATCCGGAACAGAAACAGATCCTGTATCAGATGAAGAGACAGAGGAAACAGAAGAAGAATTACAGGATCGTCCGAATAAATTTAACACAGCAGAGATCAATGGTTTGGAAGCCAAGCTGATGACAGCACTCGAAAATCAGCATTATGATACAAGCAGTATGCAAATGCAGGCTCTGGAAGAGGAGATGGAACAATCTGAAAAAGATTCCAGACCGGAGGATTATATTTCATTATCCGAGATCGAAAAGCAACAGGAAGCTGTCCTAGCAGAAAAACAGGAAGAAAAGCCGGACAGTCCGGAAAAGCGTACGCTGACGAAAGCAGAAAAGGAAATGTTTGGTGCGATCGCACAGACAAAAGAGCTGCAGGAACAGATCGCACATGCACTGGATACTATTTCACTCGTTCCGTTTACCGGTAATGTGATCATTACGGGAGATAAAGGAACAGGCGCTCTGACGATCGCGCAGAATATTGCACTGGATATGCGGTCAAATGATTCTTTCACGGGAAATACAGAAACTCTGACAGCAGAGGAACTGGATCAGAAGGATATTTCGACATTATTTGAAAAAACAGCAAATGGTGCGATCATCATCGACCATGCAGGGGACATCAAGCAGTCTGTATGCCAGAGTATGTTAAAAGCCTGTGATGAGATGCAGGGGAAAGGCATTCTGCTTATCCTGACAGATACAAAGCAGGATATGGACAGACTGATCCGTATGAACCCGAGGGTGCAGGATTACTTTAATGTCAAGATCGACATTCAGGTTCTGGATAATGACGGACTTGTAAATTTTGGACGGGAATATGCAAGAGAGCAGGAATATTCCATTGATGATATGGGTGTGCTCGCGCTTTATAACCGGATCGAGGAAAGACAGACAAACGAGCATGCGGTTACAGTAGAGGAAGTAAAAGAGATCATTAACGAAGCAATCAAACATGCGGACAAAAAGAACCTCTCCCATTTTATGGATGTTGTTTTTGCGAAGCGGTATGATAAAGAAGATATGATCGTATTAAGAGAGAAGGATTTTATTAAAAAATAGAAAAGGGGTTAAGGTATGACAGAAAGCAAAAAACAGGATTGTCCGGTTATGATCACCGAGGCAGATGCTTATCTTTTTGCGCAGGGTACACATTATGAAATCTATGAAAAAATGGGTGCACATGAGGCAGAAATAGATGGGCAGAAGGGAGTTTACTTTGCAGTATGGGCACCAAATGCCAAGTATGTGAATGTAATCGGTTCTTTTAATAACTGGGATATCTTCAAGGATAATATGGATCGTATTTCAGAGGGAGGTATTTTTGCATTATTTATTCCGGGCGCAAAGATTGGGGATATGTATAAATATGTGATCACGACAAGTGATGACAGAAAGTTATACAAAGCAGATCCATACGGCAATTATTCACAGCTCAGACCGGATAATGCATCTATTGTAACAGATCTTTCCGGTTTCAAATGGACAGATTCCGCATGGCAGACAGAAAAGCAGACAAAAGATATTTTAAAACAGCCTATGGCAATTTATGAATGTCATATCGGTTCCTGGATGAAGCATCCGGTCAGCGATCCGGAGAAGGAAACAGGATTTTATAATTACCGCGAATTTGCAGATCGTTTTGTAGAATACTGCAAGGATATGAAATATACACATGTAGAGCTGATGGGAATCGCAGAGCATCCGTTTGACGGTTCCTGGGGCTATCAGGTAACAGGCTATTATGCACCGACTTCCCGTTACGGAACACCGGAAGATTTCATGTATCTGGTCAATACCTTACATAAACATCATATCGGTGTTATTCTGGACTGGGTTCCGGCGCATTTTCCAAAGGATGAATTCGGTCTGGCAAATTTTGACGGAACATGTCTGTATGAGCATCCGGATGCCAGAAGAGGAGAACATCCCGACTGGGGAACAAAGATCTTCAATTATGGTAAACATGAGGTCAGCAACTTCCTGATCGCCAATGCCATGTTCTGGGTCAATAAATTTCATATTGACGGGCTCAGAGTAGATGCGGTAGCTTCCATGTTATATTTGGATTACGGCAGAGAAAACGGACAATGGCTGCCAAATGAATTCGGTAATAATAAAAATCTGGATGCGATCGAATTTTTCCGTCATCTGAATTCCATGATGAAGAAAAAATATCCGGGCACAATGATGATCGCAGAGGAATCCACTGCATGGCCGCTTGTAACAGGCGATCCAAAGGAAGGCGGACTTGGCTTTACCTTCAAGTGGAATATGGGCTGGATGCATGATTTCTGTTCTTATATGAGCCTCGATCCGATCTTCAGAAAAGATAATCATTATAAACTGACATTTGCCATGAGCTATAATGAAAGCGAAAATTATATTCTGCCGCTTTCCCATGATGAGGTTGTGCACCTGAAATGCTCTATGCTCAATAAAATGCCGGGCTTTTATAAAGATAAATTCGCAAATCTGCGAGTAGGATATACTTATATGTTCACACATTGCGGTAAGAAGCTTCTGTTTATGGGACAGGATTTCGGACAGGACTGCGAATGGTCGGAAGAAAGAGAGCTGGAGTGGCATTATCTCGAAGATAAAGAGCACAGCTCCATGAAATATTATACGCAGAAGCTGCTGGAGATCTACAACAAATACCCATGTCTGTCTGAAAATGACAATAACTGGAAGAGCTTTGAATGGATCAATGCGGATGATAAGGACAGAAGCATTTACAGCTATGTGAGAAAATCGGAAAATGGCAGAAATAATATACTGGTCGTTTTGAATATGACACCAATGGAACGGAAAGACTATCAGCTCGGTGTTGATAAAAAGAAAAAGTATAAACTGCTTTTAAACAGCGATGATGTGGATTTTGGTGGAAACGGTGGTACAATTCCGAAAGAAATCACTGCAAAAGCAGTGAAATGTGATAACAAACCATATTCCCTGACATTTGATCTGCCGGCTTATGGTGCTGCATTGTTCTTGTTTTAAACAGCATTCTCTTTAGAAAAAAGAAAAAGAATCCGAAATAAAAGGTAAGCACATTGTGCTTACCTTTTTTGTAGTGAGGAAGGAAATCAAGCACAAGCGAAGCTTGTATTTGATTTCACCCGAACGTACAACGAGAAAATCGTAAAGTGCGAAGCACGACTGACGGCAAGACCGGCAGGATTTTTGAGTTATGGCGACAAGGAAAGAAACCCAGAAAAGAGGATCCTATGAGAATCAACTTTACGAATATACAGGTCAATCAGGAAAAAGAAATATCAAAAGCACAGACAGCAGAAAAGAAAGAGATAAGAGCTGCTGCTGTATTTGCAGAAAATCCGTTTTCAGCTACGCAGAAAAAACAGGGTATTTACGATAAACAGGGAAAAACGATGGAAGATATCCAGGAAGAGACATCGGTCGTGGATACTGCCTCTTTAAAAGATTATATGACAGTCATGGCAAATACCATGTCTGCGGATGATTATCAGGCACTTGTAAAGGATGGTGTAAATCCGGGCAGGATCGAAGCGGGTGATGCGATAACGATCATGGATCACATCAAGGCGGAAATGGCAAAATCCGGTACTGTGATCACAGGTTTTAACAGCAGTGATGATTTTTCACTGGATAAGCTGACAGCACTTGCCGGTGATGCAGGTTATGCACAGAGTCTGATGGCAGCATTTTCCAAAAATGACATTCCACCTACGGAAGACAATGTAAGGGAAGCGGTAGATGCAAAAGATCTTGCCATGCAGATCGGTGATGTTACGGATGATATGAAGCAGTATCTTTTGGAAAATGAACTGCCGGTTACGATCGAAAATACATATAAAGCGAAATTTGCCGCCACCTATCAGGGACAGGAAAAGGATCAGGCAGTGGCAGCAGATCCTGCATTTGCCAGGCAGATAGGCAGTGTGATTGAAGAAGCAGGGCTTGTTGCGGATGAACAGACAAAAGCAGATTGTATGTGGCTTGTCGGAAGAGATATTCCACTGACAGCGGAGCATCTTCTGCTACTGCAGGATATGAATCGTATGGAGCAGGGGAATGAAGCTGCTGTTACTGAAAAGATAGTAGAAGCGTTAAAAGAAGGAAAAGCACCGAAGGAAGCACTTCTTGCCGGAGAAAGCCTTCTGGAAAAAGCAGAAAAGATCATGGATGAGGCTGCTTCTATCAGTGATGAAGCTGTTGACAAGGTTGTTTCTAATGGACAGATCTGTAATATACGGAATTTGGCAAAAGCACAGGAAGATCTGGAAATGCAGCAGAAAACAGCTACCGTTTCATCCGGTGATGTTACGGAAACGGATGTGCAGCTGTCCGGGCAGCAGATCCATGCAAGGCGTGTTATGGAAGAAGTACGGCTTCAGATGACAGTCAGAGCCAATCTGCTTCTTTTGCAGAGCGATTATGCAATTGATACACAGCCAATCGAGGATCTTGTGGAAAACCTTAAAAAAATAGAGCAGCAAAGTGGAGAAACCATGGGAATTTCTCTTCCGGATGAAGCGATGGATGAGGTATGGAAGGAAAACAGCCATAAGATTATGCAGATCGGTCAGATGCCTGCAGCAATCCTCGGCCCGATCGGCAGACAGATCGGCGGTTATCAGCTTTCCGGTATTTATGAGGCAGGTCTGAGCCGTCAGAGCCAGTACCAGAAGGCAGGAGAAAGCTATGAAGCACTGATGACACAGCCAAGAGCGGATCTGGGAGATTCCATCAAAGATGCGTTCCGGAATGTAGATGATCTGCTTTTCGAAAACGAAATGGAAGCTACGGATGCAAACAGAAGAGCTGTCCGTATTTTAGCTTATAACCGGCAGGAGATCACAAAAGAGAATATTGAAGAAGTCAGATACGCAGATGCAAAGCTGCAGAACTTGCTTTCTGAAATGACACCTGCCAGAGTGCTTCAGATGATACGGGAAGGGGTCAATCCGCTGGAGGAGACAGTGGATGAGCTGACTGCTTATCTGCAAAATCAGCAGACAGCTTATGTGGACAATGAAGAAAGATTCAGCCGGTATTTATATAAGCTGGAGCAGGAAAAATCCATTTCCGCAGAAGAAAGAGCATCTTATATCGGTATTTACCGTCTGATCCGCCAGATTGAAAAGGGAGACGGAAAAGCGATCGGAACCGTTGTTGCAAACGGACAGGAACTCACCTTTTCTAATCTGCTTTCTGCGGTCAGAACGGGGCAGAAAAAGAAAGTAGATGTAAAGGCAGATAATGATTTTGGTCTGCAAAAGGATGTATTGCAAAAAGGAGAAAGTATTTCTGACCAGATCGACAGCTATTACCGGTATCAGGCAAAGGAGCTGTTTGATGTACTTTCTATGGAAACCGTGCGGACGGAAATGGAAAGCATTTCTATCATGCAGAGCAGGGAAGAGCTTGCGCAGATGCGGGAAGATCTGACAGTGCAGGAGCCTGTAGTTGAATTTCTGACAGCTTTCGGACAGCCTGTGCATGCACAGAATATGGCAGCAGCAAAACAGATATTTAACAGCCGCGGAGATATGTTCAGAAAAATAAAGGATGCAGAGTCTGAAATGGAAGAGACAGATATTTTCCCGGATGTCGACGCTGCTTTTGAAGAGCTGTTATCTCATTTTAACGATGTGGAAGAAGCAAAGCAGTCTTATGAGGACTTTACCGATACAATGCAGGAAGCAGTGGAGGAAGCTGTTTATGAACAGTCGGATCTGCTTGATATCAAAGCACTTTCTTTAGTTGCCAAGCAGCTTTGTTTATCTTCTCATCTGGCAAAAGAGGAATGCTATGAAATGCCCGCTGTGATACGCGGAGAACTGACAAGTGTTACTGTCCGGTTCCGTCGTACAGAGCAGAAAGAAGCATCCGCTTCTTTACAGGTAACTTTGACGGACGGAGAGATCATAGCTGCAAAATGCAGACAGGAAAATGGCAGAATAACAGGATATATCGGCTGTAACAGAGAAGATACCCTGCAGAAATTACAGGAAAAAGAGGAAGATTTTAAACAGTCGGTTCTTTCGGAAACAGGATATTCTGCCGATATTACTATTGTATATAGTCAGGATATTAAAAATTCTTATTATGATACGGAGCAGTCTGCAGGGAAGCAGATGCATACAAATACAGAAAACCGGTCAGAAGAGGTACAGGGAAGTCATACTTCTGCAAATGGTCTGTATCAGACAGCAAAACAGCTGATCAGACTATTAATGGAATTATAAGCGGAAAGGTGAACAGGTATGAAGATCAATTACAATGTATCGGCGGTTGTAGCCAATGCAGCACTTACAGTGAATGAAAAAAAGTTTAATGTTTCAACAGAGAGATTATCGACAGGTTATAAGGTAAATCATGCAAAGGAAAATCCATCCGGAATTGCGATCGCAAAGCGTATGAATGCACAGCTCAAGGGACTTTCACAGTCTAAGGATAACGCAAGTACGGCAGTTTCCGTTGTCAGCACGGCAGAAGGTGCGCTGACAGAAATACAGTCCATGATACAGCGTATGAATGAGCTTTCCGTACAGGCAGCAACAGGTACAAAAACAGATTCCGACAGAGAATCCCTTCAGGCAGAGATAAAAGAGCTGAAAGAAGAAATCGAACGTATGAAAAATGATACGGAATTTAACGGCAAAAAGCTGTTAAACGGCGATTGCGATCTAAAAGGCTATGCAGATGCAAAGGGCATTAAGGTAAGCTATTATTCCGATGAAACACCGGTCGCAAATTATAAGTTCAGTCTGGTAAATCCGATCCCGCTTGATCAGGATGGAAATGTAGATCTGAAAGACGGTAGTGTAACACTTCTGCAGGATGGCAGTGAAAATGCATTCCCGAAAGATGCCAAGATCACTTATAACGGTGATAAAGTAACTGTAACAGCGGCAAATGAATTTGAAATTACATTTCAGGTAGACAAGAATGTTACAACAACAAGCCAGGATGGCAGCATTTCACTTGATATCACCGGAATCGGAGCCATGCGCGTCCAGATCGGGGCCAATGAAGGACAGGTGCTTGCGATTCGTATTCCGGAGGTTTCTTTGGATACACTTGGTCTTTCCGATATCGATATTTCCACACAGGAAGGTGCGCAGCGGGCAATAGAACTTTCCAAACAGGCAAATGCTTATATTTCTTCTGTCCGCTCCAGAATAGGTGCTTATGAAAACAGACTGGAGCATACACAGAGCAGCCTCGGTGTCACAGAAGAAAATGTGACAAGTGCTTTCTCCCGTATCATGGATACAGATATGGCAGAGGAAATGACAGAATATGCAAACCAGCAGGTGCTCAATCAGGCAGGCATTTCAGTTCTGACACAGGCGAACCAGAGACCGGCAGAAGTACTGCAGTTGTTACAATAGAAAGGCAAAAAAAGAAAAACAAGCGACACCGTAGGTGACATTTGTTTTTCTTTTGCCTTTCACGAACGAATCTCCTGCGGAGCAGGAGAGAGAGCGCGATAGCGCGGATTCGTGAGTATTTATAAAAGAGGATTTTTACATGACAAACGAAAAAAAACAGGAATTTACACTGCGGATCACGCAGGCAAACAAAAGCCAGCTCATTGTGCTGTTATATGAAATTTTTCTGCAATATATGGAAGATGCAAAAGATGCGCTTGCGGACGGACAGAAAGATGCTTTTCACAGAAGCATGGAAAAATCCATTGACTGTCTGCGGGAGCTGACAGATAGCGTGCAGGAAAAAAATGAGCTTGGCAGAACTGTTCTGGGTTTATACTTATATGTCAGCAGGCAGCTTGGCATAGCCCTTGGCAGTAAAAAAGCAGAACCGCTTTTTGAAGCAGAAAAGGTGATGCGCAGACTTTACGAAATATATAAAGAAGATGTTGTCAACGATACGAGTGATCCTGTCATGCAGAAGAGCCAGCAGGTTTATGCAGGTCTGACCTACGGACGGGAAGATCTGACAGTCAGCAGTCAGGATGGCAGCAGCAGTCGCGGTTTTTACGCATAAGACAGATAATAAAAATAGTAATATTATGATACATCCTTTTCACAGGATAATAAAATTTTAGATAAAAACAAAGAATAAAAA
>ERZ1035006.2257-NODE-2257-length-11254-cov-24.405929_pt1 | contig 11254 bp, 7 predicted proteins | sample MGYA00520694_ERZ1035006 | MGnify/ENA primary metagenome ERZ1035006 (study PRJEB33766, sample SAMN09781746) | gut metagenome | biome: gut microbiome | host: Homo sapiens | place: Madagascar | study: EMG produced TPA metagenomics assembly of the PRJNA485056 data...
CTCTATTTTTCTATTTTTTGCCTTTTTAGGCGTTCTTTTTTGATAAAATGATGTATTTTTCTTGATTTTACAAACAAATGTGCAACAATTCTGCATATATACATTATTATATATATACATCCGAAAAGAATTTACTGGAGATATCACACATTTATCGCCGCAAAAGTTGTAACTTTGCCAATTATATACTACGAACAAAACAATTAATAACAAATAGTACTATAAAATGAAAAAAGAAAAAGAGCAAATCCAATTGCCCGACAACGCATTCACCGAGTTGAAGCCGGGCGAGGAGTACAAGCCAATTATGTCGCCTGACCAGAATTATCCCGAGGTTAATGTATGGTCGGTTACATGGGGTATCGTCATGGCTATGCTGTTCTCGGCTGCAGCTGCTTATCTTGGACTTAAGGTAGGCCAAGTGTTTGAGGCTGCTATTCCTATTGCTATCATAGCTGTTGGTGTGTCTACAGCCGCAAAGCGCAACAAAGCCCTTGGCGAAAACGTAATTATTCAGAGTATCGGAGCATGTTCGGGCACTATCGTTGCAGGTGCAATATTCACCTTGCCTGCTATCTACATTCTCCAAGCTAAGTATCCAGAAATGAGCGTTTCGTTCTTCAAGGTGTTCTTCTCGTCTTTGCTTGGCGGTATCTTGGGCATCTTGTTCATGATACCTTTCCGTAAGTACTTCGTTAAGGATATGCACGGCAAGTATCCATTCCCTGAAGCTACAGCCACAACACAAGTTCTTGTAAGTGGTGAGAAGGGTGGATCGCAAGCAAAACCTTTGCTTATAGCAGGACTTGTAGGCGGTTTGTACGACTTTATAGTAGCAACTGTAGGTTGGTGGAACGAGAATTTCACAACACGTGTTATGGAATGGGGTGTTATGGCAGCCGATAAGGCAAAGCTTGTATTCAAGGTTAACACTGGCGCTGCTGTATTTGGTTTGGGCTATATCATCGGTCTTAAATATGCCTTTATCATCTGTCTCGGCTCGTTTGTAGTGTGGTGGCTTATTGTTCCAGGTATGTCTATTATCTTCCACGACCAAGTACTTAACATGTGGAATCCGGAGATTACACAGACTGTTGGCGCTATGTCGGCAGAAGAGATATTTAAGTATTATGGCAAGAGCATCGGTATCGGTGGCATCGCCATGGCTGGTATCATAGGCATCATCAAGTCATGGGGCATCATTAAGGGTGCAGTATCGCTTGCTGCCAACGAGATGAAGGGTGGCTCTCAGGTAGCAGAAGATACCGCGCGTACTCAGCGCGACATATCTTTCAAGATTATTGCTATTGGTGCTATCGTTACTCTCATTGCCACATTCCTCTTCTTCTGGTTTGGTGTAATGGATGGCAATCTGCTCTTTGCCGTGGTTGGCATCTTGCTCGTTGCTATAATAGCCTTCCTATTTACTACGGTTGCAGCCAATGCTATCGCTATTGTTGGCTCTAACCCTGTATCTGGCATGACACTTATGACGCTTATCCTTGCCTCTGTTGTACTGGTAGCAGTAGGCTTAAAAGGCACTGGCGGTATGGTTGCAGCTCTTATTATGGGTGGTGTTGTATGTACTGCATTGTCTATGGCAGGCGGTTTCATCACCGACCTAAAGATTGGCTATTGGCTCGGCACTACACCTAAGAAGCAGGAGACATGGAAGTTCCTCGGCACATTAGTATCAGCTGCTACAGTTGGTGGCGTAATGATTCTGCTTAACCATACCTATGGATTTGCAAGCGGAAGCCTTGCTGCTCCACAGGCTAATGCTATGGCTGCCGTTATCGATCCGCTTATGAATGGTGTGGGTGCTCCTTGGGCTCTCTATGGTATTGGCGCTATCATTGCCATTGTGCTTACCTACTTCAAGATTCCAGCTATTGCCTTTGCCTTGGGTATGTTTATTCCACTTGAACTCAACACACCTCTCCTCGTCGGTGGTTTCGTAAGCTGGTTTGTCTCAACACGCTCTAAGAACGCTGAAGTTAACCGTGAGCGCAACGAGAAGGGTACATTGCTTGCAAGTGGCTTTATTGCAGGTGGTGCGTTGATGGGCGTTGTATCTGCATTATTGCGCTTCTGCAACGTGCATCTTGTAAGCGAAGATTGGATGACATCATGGCTTGCCACACCATTGTCGCAGGTTGCTTCTCTCGTGGCTTACTGCTGCTTGATAGGCTACTTTGTAGTGGCTACAAAGGTTAAGAAATAACCTATCATTCTATCACTTATAGCCTTTCATACAATCGTATATTGCTGATTAGCAATGATATACACTAACAACGGGTGGCATATACCAAGTGCCACCCGTCACTTATCTAACACTAATCTATCACTAATTTTATCGGAGGGAGACATTCTAAAGTTCGTGTAATGAACGTATAATTTTACTTGTAGTTCTTTTGTATGTAGTTCCCACAGAACTACAAGCAAAGGAGATACAAGTACAAGAGCCTTTACCCGATACCAAGGAAGCCTTGATGACCGACCAATCAAGCCTTAGTTGCCGAACCTTTCCTCCTTGAAGTACTTGGCGATGGAACGCATAAGTGGCGTAAGATGCACATCGTGTGGCATGTTGTGATAGTCGAAACGCTGTATGCATTGTGCCACATATAATCGCTCCTTTGCTCTTGAAAGTGCCACATAAAACTTGCGTGCATCCTCGGCAAGCTGTCGCGGATTATTGCGACTGTAATAGTTGGGAATACGTCCGTCAACAGCATCAAACACAATAACGTTGTCAAACTCCAAGCCTTTAGCTTTGTGTATGGTAGTTACAAATATATGCTCGTTTATGTTGCTACTGCCGCAGAGGTCGGCCTCTTTAAGCGTACTTATCTCCATTGTATGATTGCAAAGTTGCTCGTATAACGATGGCTCCTTATCTGCATCTATCATATCGCCCGAAAGATAAGCCAAGACAAATCGCAATCCGTCTATCTCGACTATCAAGCCACCATCCAACAAGTAATCGTAAAAGCGCTTTAGTTCATCAACCAATGCTCCCCTTACAACAATACCGCCATCACAACAATCGGATTTTTCACTTTTCTCTTTTCTCTTTTCCCCTTCCTCAAATTTTTCACTTTTCACTTTTCCCTTTTCACTTTCATATAGTCTTCCAATTGCATCTCTATACATCTCGCCATAATTTCGTCTGAGCGTATCCACACGCTGTCGCACCCTACTATCCTTAAGAAACTTATTCTGCTCCTCAATCTTAGTCTTTGCAATATCATAGCAATGTATCACAACATTGCGTGTGGCGTTGACATCGTCGTCGGCAAGATGTGAGTTATTGCCTTCCAAACCAAGCACAGACAGCAGATACTTAAGCTTGTGCTCCTTAAGTTCGGGATGCAACAAACGTACCAGGCGCAAAGAATCGAGATAAGACGGATGCTGTGCTGAGAGCATTATCTCAGGTACATAACGGCGAAGGTTGAAATCGAGTATATGATAATCGTAATCGGCATTATGACCTAACAATACGCATCCATCGGCATACTGCATAAACTGTCGCAACGCGTCGGCATGCGTAAGAAGCTCATGATGCTTGCGCTCCTCGATTATTGGATTCACTATATCGCCGAGCATAGCCGGTATCGCCTTATCGGTCTCAATGTATAATGTAAACTGGGAGCCTGGCACCACTTCGCCACCACGTATCTTCACAGCAGCTATCTGCAGAATATCGTCATTGAACACGTCAAGTCCGGTGGTCTCCGTATCAAATACTACAATAGTATCTTTCTCGTAACTGCTGACAAAGCGTTGCAGATAAGTGCCGCTGTCAAAATGCAAGAGATCGGATGGCATAATGGCTCGGTCGAACAACGCACGTACGAAATTGCGTGCCGCAGCACTATTATCGTACACACGCAATCCCTTCATAAGTCGTGCCCACGACATAAAACTAAACTCGTTGTTTAATACTCCAAGATGAGCAAACAGCAACTTTATTTCGGGCAACGAGAAGAGGTCGGTGCCCGACACCTTAAAGTGACCAATGTTACATCTGTTAAGTTCGGCACTTATAAGCTCGGCATCGCGATTTGAGTTTACAACAAAGGCTGTTGTAGAATCAGGAAAATTGCGGGTAAGCGTATTGGCAAACTGCACGCACTCGCGCACCTCCTGCTCGTATGTCTGACTGCACAGAATTGCAAGCTCGTTGCCTACACGGTTCTTTACATCTGTCTTGCCCACCTCTGGCAGTAGCGAAGGGTCAATCTTTAGCACTTCGGCAGCATAGGTATTGAATACATCAAGCAGATATTTTGGTGATCGATGGTTTACCGACAGATGATGCAACTGGCACGTAGGCTGTTGCTTCAATGCAGAAAGTGCATCAAGCTTGGCTCCCATAAACGAGAATATTGCCTGTTGCTCGTCTCCAAGAAACATCACGGTATGGAAAGGACGTGCCGTAAGCAACTTTACTATTGCCATTTGCAACGGATTAAGGTCTTGCACCTCGTCCACCTGAACCCACTTATAACGCTTAAACTCCTGACTATCGGCATCAGCAACAAGTGCATCATATGTCATAAGCAACAAATCATGAAAGTCGAGCAAGTGGTTCTTGCGCTTATAATGTTGAAACTGTCGTGCAAGCGACATCTTCTGAAGCATCTTTAGTAAAGGCTGCTGATAGCCATAGTCGGTAGTGTCGGACATAACAAGGTCGCGATAAGTATCCGAGTTTTCGTAAATATCTATCATTGCGTCGGCATTGAATGTCTTTCCAGTAACGTTGCATATACGTTGCATGGCACCTATATCGTCGGCATTTATACAGTCGGGATGTACACGCAGGGCCTTGGGATGATTATATCTAATTTGATGCATCATTGCCTCAAGGTGGAAGACATCCGAATAGTCGCGTCGGCGAGCCGTATTGCCCATTACCACATACTCGTCCTCATTAAGATAGCGGGCAAGTATAGACACAGCATCATCCTCGTCAATAACACTCGACTCGGCAGCTACAAGTCCGTTGGCAAATAGGAACTTTGAACAAAACCTATGTACATTGCCAACAAACACATCGCCTACCCCATCATCGGCTATACTATCAACAATACGCTCAACCATTCCACGTGCGGCACGGTTGGTAAATGTTAGGCACAACATGTCGTCATATGCTATACCCTCTACGTTATGGGCATGGCGTATGCGTTCGGTCAATATCTGGGTTTTGCCACATCCTGGAGGGGCAAGTACAAGATGGAAGCCACCACAAGCGGCTATCACTTCTTGCTGGCAATGGTCTGGAACAAAGGTTTGCAATGTTTCTTGTTTTAATGAAGCGTTAGTATCAAACAAATATAGCGAAGGCTATAAGGCCCCCGCTACATATAATAAGTATAAACGATTTTGTCTTAATCAACCAATTAGTCGAGTAGCGTTGACGCACGCACACGCGACAATGTCTCGGGTGTCATCTGCAGATAGCTTGCAATATATACAAGCGGAGCACGCAGAACCACCTGTGGCATTAGTTTGCACATTCTCTTATATCGGTCTTGAGCAGTCTCAAAACGCACAAGGTCAGCATGTACCTGCGACTGTATAAGGCTCTCTTCCAGTATCTTGCGGTAAAGAATCTGTATATTGACGTTATGCAAAGCTACACGCTCAAGATCGGCTTTAGGCAAAGCATATACAATGGTGGGTTCGAGTGCCTCTACCTGCAAGTGTGTTGGCTCTTCCTTGAACAGGCTCTCGATACACATCACAATAGTATGGTCCTGAGCAAGATGCTCGGTAACCTCTTTGCCGTGCTTGAAATAGAACTGGCGCATAAGTCCCTTGTCTATATAAAGGAACTGACGGCACACTTCGCCTTCCTTTAGTACTAGCTCACCTTTGGCATACTTAATAGGAACCAAGATGCTCTCTAATACATCAAGTTCCTCGTGAGTCATTGTACTGTAGCGTCTTGCCAACTCTCGAGCTATGTCGCGGGTGTTGGTGCTGACTATCTCTTTCATAAGATACCTTCCTTTCTTTTCAGTTAATGCTTCTTAGTATTTAGTATAATTTAATCGAGTTTCAATACTGCGAGGAATGCCTTCTGCGGCACCTCGACGTTACCAATTTGCTTCATACGCTTCTTGCCCTTCTTCTGCTTCTCGAGCAACTTGCGCTTACGGCTCACGTCGCCACCATAACACTTGGCAGTAACGTCCTTACGCACACACTTTATAGTCTCGCGTGCTACAATCTTAGCGCCAATGGCTGCCTGTATTGCTATATCAAACTGCTGACGCGGAATAAGATCCTTTAGCTTCTCACACATCTTGCGACCCATGCTCACAGCATTGTCTTGATGAGTTAATGCCGACAAAGCGTCAACGGGTTCGCCATTGAGCAATATGTCAAGTTTGGCAAGACGTGAAGGACGGAAACCATCTATGTGATAGTCGAACGATGCATAACCCTTGCTTATAGACTTTAGTTTGTCGTAGAAGTCGATCACGATTTCGCCCAAAGGCAACATGAAATGCAACTCAACACGATTGCCACTAATATACTCTTGGTTTATCAGTTCGCCGCGCTTGTCGAGACAAAGCGTCATGATAGGCCCTATGAAGTTGGTGGTTGTGATGATAGAAGCACGTATATACGGCTCCTCGATATGGTCGATAAGAGTTTGCTCGGGCAGTCCTGACGGATTGTGCACCTCCTTAACACCGCCTTGCTTGTCGTATACCATATACGAAACGTTGGGCACTGTAGTGATGACGTCCATATTAAACTCGCGGTCCAAACGTTCTTGCACAATCTCCATATGCAACAATCCAAGGAATCCGCAACGGAAACCAAAGCCAAGAGCCACTGACGACTCTGGTGAGAATGTTAGCGAAGCGTCATTAAGCTGTAATTTCTCAAGCGATGAACGCAAGTTTTCGTATTCGCTCGGGTCAATAGGATAGACACCAGCAAACACCATAGGTTTTACTTCCTGGAATCCAGAAATAGCCTTCTCGCATGGACGAGCCACTTGTGTAATTGTATCACCCACCTTTACTTCAGTAGCATCCTTGATGCCTGATATGATGTATCCCACCTCGCCAGTGCCAAGCACATCACGTGGTACCATATCCATCTTGAGTACGCCGACCTCGTCGGCCACATACTCCATACCGGTATTAAAGAACTTAACCTTGTCGCCCTTGCGTATCTGGCCATTCTCTATCTTGAAGTAGGCAATGATACCACGGAATGAGTTGAACACAGAGTCGAAGATAAGAGCCTGCAAAGGTGCATTGGTATCGCCCGTAGGATGTGGTACACGCTCTACAATAGCACGCAGCACATCGTCAACACCTTCGCCTGTCTTGCCAGAGGCACGCAAGATGTCCTCACGTTTACAGCCTATAAGCTCTATAATCTCGTCTTCTACCTCGTCGGGCATTGCGCTCGGCATATCTATCTTATTAAGCACTGGTATTATCTCCAAGTCGTGCTCTATAGCCATATACAGATTGGATATGGTTTGTGCCTGAACACCCTGTGTGGCATCTACAACAAGCAACGCTCCCTCACATGCTGCAATACTGCGTGATACCTCATACGAGAAATCGACATGTCCCGGAGTGTCAATAAGATTCAATATGTATGTTTGGTCGTTGTACTTATATTCCATCTGGATAGCATGGCTCTTGATGGTTATACCGCGCTCGCGCTCCAGATCCATATTGTCAAGCATCTGACCCTCAGTTATCTTGATTGTTTGTGTACGCTCCAACAATCGGTCGGCAAGTGTTGATTTGCCGTGGTCGATGTGGGCAATAATACAGAAATTCCTTATATTGTCCATTGATATATATCAGTTTTACGTGCAAAGTTACTTGTTTTTTCTGACAAATAGGTAACTTTGCAAAAGAAAAAATTTAGAATTTAATTTAATCAAAATGAAACATTTAATATTTGGTATCATTGCATGCTCTTTGCTGCTATGCAGTTGTCACGAAAATTTGGAGAAAAGAGCCCAGCGCGAAGCACGAGAATACACAGAGAAATACTGCCCTACACCTGTACAGAACTACACCCGTACAGATAGTGTGGCATTTGATATCAAGACTAAAACATACCACTACTACTGCTCTATTACAGATGCTCTCGACGACAGAAAGGTGTTCGACCTAAACCGCGACAAGATAAGCGAGGCTCTTCTTGCCAATATTAAGGACAATACTGCCTTCAGACCTTACAAGGAGGAAGGATTTGCCTTTCAGTGGACTCTGCGTTCGGACAAGGACAAGAATGTTGTATATTTTGACAAGAGATTTACACCGAAGGACTACAACTAACCAAACGTCTAACCAATAGTCCGGTCGCCAATAGGCTTCTCGGTGTCAAAGTTTATACCAACCAATATTACTTTGCCATTTAATATAATTTACTTTGCCATTTTAATTATATTACTTTGCCATTTTAATATATATTACTTTAAAAATTGCCTAGGCAAGCCGCGGAAGCTACATAAGAGCCATAAAAAAAGTGCATGATTTTATGGATTTAGACAATATAGCCAAAAGGGCTGGGTTCCAAATATGGAGCCCAGCCCTTGTTTTATTGTATATCTCGTTATTTGCAGGCACAACCAAGGCTGCAAACATCCGTTAGTTACAGAACGTTGGTTACCTCGTTGCCCATCTGCATAACGTAGGTCAGGTCGATATCGTCGTCGAACATCATGATATCGGCATCCTTGCCTTCCTCGATAGAACCCTTGCGGTCGAAGATACCCATTATCTTGGCAGGTGTCTCGCTAACCATACGGAATACATCTATCATAGGTATTTCTGCCCTGTGGATACATGTGCGGATGAGTACATCCATTGTGGCGATAGAACCGGCAAGAGCCGAGTGGTCGGCAAGCTTGCACACACCATCCTCAAGAATTACGCTGGGCTCAGACGATACGTTGCCCTCGCTTGCGGCATAAGCCAAAGAGTCGGTGATAAGGGCTGTCTTCTCAACACCCTTAATCTGATAAACCACATTGAGCATAACTGGAGGCACGTGTATGCCGTCGGCTATTACCTCTACTGTCATATCCTGAAGAGCGTATACACTCTCTACAGTGCCAGGAACCTTAAACTCGTGCTCCTTGTATACCACTGGCATGGCATTGTAAAAATGGGCCGCATGCGACAATCCGGCATCATGGGCAGCAACAACATCCTCGTATGTGGCACGTGTACAGGTAAGGGCTGTAAGAACACCGTGCTTGCGACACTCTGTAATAAACTCTACCGAGCCCTGAAGCTCAGGTGCTACGTCCCAGCGTTTGATGCACGAATACTTGTTGAGCAATGTCTCGTACTCGTCAGGAAGCGGAGCCTTGATGAGCACGGGGTTCTGTGCACCAGCCTGCTTAGGATTGATGTACGAGCCTTCAATATGCAAACCAAGCACCGGACTGTTCTCCTCGGCCATCAACTTCTGGCATACCTGGCAAGCAGCCTCAATTGACGGGATTGTAGACGACGAGAGTGTAGGATAAATTGTTGTTGTACCATGCTTCATATGCGCATTAACAGCAGCACGGAAAGCGTCCTCGCTACCCTCGATAAAGTCGCGACCGCCACCACCATGTGTATGCAAGTCGATACCTCCAGGCACTACATAACAACCTTTAGCGTCGATGATTTCGGCATCAACGATATGTAGATCTATATTTGAGACAGCCTTAATCTTATTGTCTTCGATAATTACAGAGCCACCCTCAAGCCAGCCTTTAGGGGTGAGAATGTGGCCATTGACTATTTGCTTTAACATAATTATATGTGTTTAGAGTTCGTTGGTTACTTCGTTACCCATCTGCATAACGTAAGTCAGCTTGAGGTCTTTGTCGAACATCATGATGTCGGCATCCTTTCCATCCTCGAGAGATCCCTTGCGGTCGAATACACCCATAATCTTTGCTGGTGTCTCGCTTGCCATGCGACATGCGTCCTCCATCGGAATATTAGCCATTTGCACACATGTGCGGATAAGACGGTCCATGGTGGCAATTGAACCTGCAAGAGCCGAATGGTCAGCAAGCTTGCACACGCCATCCTCGAGAATAACGCGTGGATCGAATGCTACACCCTCATCGCTTGCGGCACAAGCCAAAGAGTCGGTAATAAGAGCTGTCTTCTCAACACCCTTTATCTGATAAACTACGCGAAGCATTATTGGAGGCACATGTATACCATCGGCAATAACCTCTACACTCATATCGGGAAGTGCATAAACACTCTCTACTGTGCCAGGCACCTTAAACTCGTGCTCCTTGTACACTACCGGCATTGCGTTGTAGAAGTGGGTGGCATGCATCATGCCGGCTCTGTGAGCAGCTACCACATCATTGTATGTGGCACGAGTATGACCTATTGAAGCCAATACACCATGCTTGCAACATGCTTTAATAAAGTCGATTGAACCAGGAAGTTCGGGTGCCTCGTCCCAACGCTTGATACATGGATACTTGTCAAGCAATGGTTCGTATTCATCGGCTACAGGTGCCTTGATCCATTCAGGTATCTGAGCGCCTGCCTGTTTAGGGTTGAAGTAAGGACCTTCAAGATGAAGTCCGAGTACCGGACTGTTTTCCTCATCCATAAGCTTCTGGCATGTTTCGCATGCTGCCTCAATCATAGGCACAGTAGAAGACGAAAGTGTTGGGAAGATAGATGTAGTGCCATGCTTCATATGTGCTTTAATGGCTACGCGGAAAGCTTCTTCAGAGCCTTCCATAAAGTCGCGACCACCACCACCATGCACGTGCAACTCTACACCACCAGGTACTACATAGCATCCCTTGGCGTCAATTATTTGAGCATCAACAATGTAGAGATCACTGTTAGATACGGCCTTAATCTTATTGCCATCAATGATTACAGAACCGCCTTCGAGCCAGCCCTCAGGAGTAAGGACACGACCATTAATAATTTGTTTTAGCATAATTGTATGATTAGTTTTGTAAAACTCGCCAAGCTGCAGTATAAGCATTTAGTAGATATGTGCAAGGCTCTTTAAGTTCATTAGTAGATTCAAGCAGCAAAGTTACATATATTTTTCTAACTACGAACAAAAAAAAAGAATTTTGACTATTAAAACATTTTAAAATAATAATGTTGTCAAGTTTAGCTTGGGTATATAATGTTTATTGTTTTGTCTTTATCCCACAGAACGCACAGACCACACTCTAAGTTTGCAGAAGAAAGCAATTAGGCTA
>ERZ1035006.2262-NODE-2262-length-11215-cov-12.322760_pt1 | contig 11215 bp, 6 predicted proteins | sample MGYA00520694_ERZ1035006 | MGnify/ENA primary metagenome ERZ1035006 (study PRJEB33766, sample SAMN09781746) | gut metagenome | biome: gut microbiome | host: Homo sapiens | place: Madagascar | study: EMG produced TPA metagenomics assembly of the PRJNA485056 data...
CTTTTAGAGTATGCAAGTCTGTTTTTTTATAAATTCAGGTGGTATAATAAAGAAAATTTTATGAAGGAGGAAGTTCGTGATGAAAAGAAAAATTGCCTGGATCATGGCAGCGCTTCTGACAGTTTCTTCTGTGGAGCCTGCAACTGTGCTCAGCGTCAGTGCACAGGAAGTGACAGAAGCGGATGGCTGGACCGCTGATGAGGGTCTGGCAGAGGCGGAGGATAATGAATCCGCAGAGAATTTTACTGATGCAGAAGCTACAGAAGATGTAGGGGACATTGTGGCAGAAGATGGTTTTACATCTGAAACGGATGCCTTCGTAAGCAGTGACAGCTTGCCAGAGGATGAGAAGGGTGAAAGTATCCTTCCGGCAGAAGGGGACATTACCTCTATGGAACTGGGGAAATCTTATGATGTACAGGTTCATGAAGGAGAATCTGTATGGTTTTGTTTTGAGCCAACAGTAAGCGGGAAGTATAGCTTCTCATCCCAGGGGGAAAGTGATACCATGGGTGCCCTGTACAGTGCAGAGGAAAAACAGCTTGCCCTGAACGACGATGGACAGACTGACAAAAACTTTGAGATTTCCTATAATCTTGAGGCCGGAAACCGCTACTACCTGGAGACAGGACTTACCGATGCGCAGGAAGGCACATATACAGTAAGTGTGGCTCAGGTGGAAGAAGGCAGCACGGAAGAGCTGGGAACACCGGATGATGATTTAGTAAAAGTGGAAAGTGTGAAGCTTGTTCATTCATCTCAGTATTATACAGGCATAGACAGACTTTACCCGAGTAAGATCAGGCTCTATGTTACCTATGAAAATGGAGATACAGCCTCTTTCCCGGCGTCAAATCAATATGATGAATATGATAATCTTTTCCGCCTGAAATTGGTTCTGGCTGATGAGAATGCAATTCTTACAGGTAGCGGTATAGGTCTTGATGAAGAGCATTTCCTGATAAATTCAGGTGTTATCTTTGGAACAGCAGGAGTCTATAAACTCCAGTTATATTTGAATCAGTCTGATCAGGCAATCGCTGAAAGTGATGTGGTTGTATGTGATATGCCGGACGAGAGTACGATTCCTGTAATAGAAGAGGAAAAAGAATTTGCGGTTTCCGGAGGCATGGAATTGTTCCGCTTTACTCCAAAGAAAGATGGACAGTACTATCTGTCTGAGGCACCGGAACATGAAGTAGAGGAAATCATTGATGGAACATACAGTTATCAGCTGATAAATGTCTGGCTCACAGCCGGAGAAGAATATACATTCAGATATGATGGAGAAGCTGGTAATGCGATGATCGAGGCAATACCTGAGCTTACCGGCGTCTCTCTGAAAAGCGAGCCCCGCTTCCTGGAACAGTGTACCCAGACATCTGCACTGGAGGACATTGGCTTTATTGGTCATTATTCAAATGGAAAAGACTATGAAGTAAATAGCGACTTAGAGGATTATTGGGGCAGATATGTAGATTATTCTGTGACAGATTCAAACGGCAGGCATATGCATTATAATGAGGAGCTGCCTGCCGGTGATTATAAGGTGCAGATATCTGTGGACGATGGTGACGCAGGAGAGGCAGAATGCTCTTTCCATGTTTACTCTTTCATAGAGTTTGCAAATCAGAGCATTTCCACCGGGAAACGACAGGTGTTGAAGAGCAGCGAAGATTTCGCAAATTGCACGATCTTCTCTTACACCCCAGAGGAAGATGGAGTATATCGTTTTGAAACCTATGCCGGAAATAACGATATGTATTGCTCTGATGAGGCTGGCAACGTTGTGTATGTAGATTATCAGTACGGCTACGATGATGACGGCATAAATACGTCCAGTTATTATTTTGTTAAATTATCCAAGGGACATACCTATTATTTTGTACTGACAGGTACGGATAATTATATTGCAGTAAAGGCAGTAAAAGTCGGAAAAACGATCAAATCAGCTGTCCTTCGCAACGATGAAGTCTATTATGAAAACTTAGATAAGATTCATGGAAGTGACTTTTATCTGGATCTTACTTATGAGGATGGAACAATCGGAAGAGTAAGAGTGGGAAGAACAGGCGTAAATGGCGAGACATTCCGTTTGGAGATTGAAGAGACAGGGAATACTTTGGCTGTAACTGGCGGAAGCATTAGCCTGGCAGGCGGAGAATATGTGGTAAAAGCATATTTGGGAGAATCCCAGGAACCGATTGCACAGATGACCGTACAGGTGAAATCCACCGATTGCAATCAGCTTAGGACCGTGAAAGAAGGCGAAACCTTCCATGTGGGCGGTCAGTCCTCAGAAGTAGTCTGCTTCAGTCCTGCTGAAACTGGTTATTATTACATTGCAGGTATTCCGGAGTATTGTGATGCTGATTTCTATAGATTTGCAAAGGGACGCTATTATAGAGTCAGCAACCAGTATATGACAGCAGGCGAAAAATGCCTGGTTGAATATACAGGTGGTGAGCAGGCAGATCTGACTATAGGCAGACACCCAGATGAAAGCAGTAAGCCGTTTGAAATCCAGCTGAATAAAAAATACGAAAACCTGACAATTGGAAGTGAATACGAGAGGGCCGAATTTACTTATGTGCCAGAAGAGACCGGAGTTTATCAGCTTGACCTGGCAACAGCAGATAAAGCCGGATTGACAGTTTCTCTGAGAAATGAAAATGAAGCTTCAAGATCCTATCACGGACAAGATCAGATACAGATGGTTTTGAAAAAGGATGCGAAATACAGCTTCTATATTGGCTGTGGCGGTGAATATAAGCGTGGTGCTTATACATTTTCAGCAATGCTCACCAGGCTGACAGACCGTTCCGCAGCGCCTCTGAATATTCAGATCATTGAGAAGGGCTCCTCTACCGCAGGAATTGGAATCGAGGGTGTTGATACTCTGGATAGTATGCTGAAAAGAATGACACTGTGGTTCCACTACAATGAGACATTCTACAGCAGCAGAAACAGAGTAGAGGTCCAATTAGGTGAAAACACAGATAAGTATGGAAACAGGTATACGGTTTCAGTAGAAGATGTTTCCAAAGATCAGGAGAAAAAAGAATATAAGCTGAAAGTAACCTGTGGAGACATCTGCACAGAAACAATCCTCATGCTGTACAATCCTGAAAAAATGGAAGAAATTACAGAAGGACAGAAAGTAAATATCAGCTATGGACAGGATAATGTCTACACACAGAAAAAAATCTGCTATCGCTTCCTTGCAAAGGAAGATAAATATTATGCATTAAATTTTGCTTCCACAGAAAATATCGATGGCATTGAGGTAATTGTTCATGATGAAACAGGAGAAGAGATTTCATACAATTACAAGAATGATGGTTATAAACTGAATAAAGGCAAAACCTATTACTTTGAAATCGTATGCGGCGGCTATAGTGCAGGAAACACATCTATCAGTATTGACAATGCGAAATCCATTGCAGATATCGAAGTAATCCAGGAACCATACGAAGCTTACGGAAGCTATGGATTCCTTGAGCCGATGTTTGAAGGCGCAAGATTCAAGGTTACATATTCTGATGGAACGCAGTCAGAGGTTGGATTCAGTGAAGCTTGTGGTTCAGTCGGATATCCACGTATCTATGCAAATGTATACTGGTCAGTAGACAGAAAAACATTTGATGTTCAGTATAGTATTGGAGGTTCCTGCAAAACAGAGAAAAAGACATACAATGCAGTGTTAAAGGAAGAGGTAGCTGTACTTCCGGTAAGCCAGAAACAAACCGTTGATTTTGGAACTGGTTACCACAGAAGATTGTTTAAGGTTCAGATTAATGAGGACGGCAATTACAGCGTTAAGACATCCAACCAGAATCTTTACGGTTATTTCATTGATGGCCAGGGAAATTTCATACATACAGATAATAGAACCTATTCTCTGAAGAAAGGCGAAGTATACTATGCTCTCATCTGCGGATCTGGTTCAGGAACTGCAGTTGTGGAAAATGAATCCTGTGACCATACCTATACATGGGTAATCGACAAGGCAGCCACCTGTAGTGAGGCGGGAAGCCAGCATGAGGTATGCTCCAAGTGCGGCCTTGCGAAGGCTCCGGTAGAAATCCCGGCAACAGGTGCCCACCAGTATCAGATCATCGTTGACAAGGCAGCCACCTGCGGCGAGGCGGGAAGCCAGCATGAGGTATGCTCCAAGTGCGGCCTTGCGAAGGCTCCGGTAGAAATCCCAGCAACAGGTGCCCACCAGTATCAGATTATCGTTGACAAGGCAGTCACCTGTGGTGAGGCGGGAAGCCAGCATGAGGAGTGTGTGGTATGCCATACCCAGAAACCTGCAGTTGAGATTCCGGCAACAGGTGCTCATACATTTACTGAGTACACAGTTGTCACAGAGCCTAGCATCAATGCTACAGGACTGAAAGAACGCAAATGTACCGTTTGCGGAAAGACGGAGCAGGTAGTTATGGAGAAGGCTAAGGCAACCATTTCCGTAGCTGCGAAGAAGATCACCATTGCAACTGGAAAATCTGTTGCAGCACCGGAGGTAACCTTTGCAAAAGGAGATAAGATCGTAAGCTGGAAATCATCCAGGAAATCGGTAGCAACTGTAAGCAAAAAAGGTAAAATTACTGCGAAAAAAGCAGGAAAGACCACAATTACCGTTACCTTAAAGAGTAAAAAGACTGCCAAGATTACCGTTACCGTAAAAGATAAGATCCCGGCAACCAGTGTGAAAGCAGATGTGAAGACCTTGAGCCTGAAAAAAGGAAAGAGCTACCAGCTGAAAACCACTGTAAAACCTCTTAACACTACAGATAAAGTAACCTTTAAGTCCTCTAATAAAAAGGTAGCCACTGTAAGTGCCAAAGGTAAGATCAAAGCAAAGAAAAAAGGAAAAGCAACCATTACCATCACAGCAGGAAAGAAGAAGGTAACCTGCAAGGTAACTGTAAAATAAATTCTCTTTATAGAGAAGGATCAGAGACTGCCGCACTAATAGATAGCTGGTGCGGCAGTCTTTCTGTCTGAACAAATATAGAAATGAAGGGGATGGCAGGTTTATGTGGAAAAGGAACAGCCTTTGTGTTAAATTAGGATAGAAGCAGAGTGTGCAAAAAAGGCAGGCTCTTGCCAACAAGGAGGGTACCTATGAAAACAGGAAAATATAGAGAAAAAACAATAGGAATGTGGATAAGGCTTTTTCCGCTTATTTTTATTCTGGGTATACTACCTCTTATCGTACACCTGAAATTAGTAAATACAGGGTTGGAATCCTACTCCTGGTTTCCTGCGCAGACAACCAGTGCAGACTTCTTTTCCTGGTGGCGTTCCAGAAGCTTCATGGCAGCGTGCATTTGGATGGCAGCAGTACTGATCTACCGGGCTATCGTCTTGAAATGCAGCTGGAAATGGGAAAAAAACTGGACTTTCTTGGGAGGCTATTTGTTCTTTGTATTGCTTTCTACCGTACTCAGTGAATACAAAAGCATTTCCTGGAATGGAATTGCAGAGAACTATGAGGGCTGTCTGATGCTGCTTTTGTATGCGTTTTCCTTTTTTTATGCTGCCCAGGTGGTGGAAAGAGAGCTGGAAAGAACTATTTTATTTGCAGCATTAGCAGTGGGAGCAATTGCTCAGGCTGTTATTGGAATTTCACAGCTGGCCAGAAGGGATTTTTGGGGCAGTTCAGTGGGAAACGCACTGATCGCACCTGGAAGGAATCTGTCCTTTCAATTTGCAGACAGCACGGAAAATCCGGTGTATATGGCCTTGTACAATCCTAATTACGCCGCTGTTTTCATTGTTCTGGTGCTTCCGGTCTGCTTTTATCAGGCAATCAGTGCGAAAAAGAAATGGCAGAAAGCGGTTTTTGCGGGGGAAATCCTGGCATTGCTTGTTTGCCTTTGGGGAACAGGCTCCAGAGCTGGCATGATTACCCTGGCAGTATTGGGCTGCGGGGCAATTCTTGGAAGACTTGGTTACAAAAAGAAAAAATACGGACTTATAATAGTATTTGTGATAATCCTGGCAGGGGCCGGAATCTGGCTGGTGCAGGGAGACGTAAGGAAAACACCTTATAGATTGCAGGATATTCAGATTTCGGACAACGGCATTGAGATTATCACTTCAACAGGAAAATGCGTGGTAAATGCCAAAACCTATGGAAAAGACGGCGCTCTTTTATTTGTAAAAGATGAAGAGGGGGAGAAGCTGTCCGTAAAAACAGAGGAAGAAACTGGCAGGCTTGTGATAGAGGACAAGCGTTTTAAAAGATTTTCCTTTGACGCATATACCCAGGATGAAGCATTGTATATTGTAATGTATTATAAAAGTGAGCCATTCACCTTTGTAAAAAAAGAAGATCAGAAATTTGAATATCGAAATGTATTTGGAAAGACAGACACGATTGAGGCAGCGTCTACAGCCATATCTGTGAGATATGACCGGGTTTTGGGATCCAGAGGCTATATCTGGAACCGGGTGCTTCCTACTCTGAAAAAGTATATTTTGAAAGGCAGCGGCCCGGATACCTTTGCAATGACATTCCCTCAGAATGACTATGTAGGAAGAATTAATGCAGCAAAGGTTATTTATGCGGGAATCATAACGAAGCCACATAGCTTATATGTGCAGACTGCAGTACAGACAGGCGTTTTATCCCTTCTCTGTCTTCTGGCCTTTTATGGCACCAGCCTGAAAAAGCTTTTAAAAAAGAAAGGAAAAATGTGGAAAGTAATTTCTCTTTGTGTGGCAGGGTATTTTATCATGGGACTGGTCAATGATTCTATGGTAGTGACGGCACCGGTATTCTGGGTACTGCTGGGAATGGGAAGCGGCACAGCCGGAGAACAGGAGCCAGGCTTAAAAATGTAACATTGTAATGGAAAACAAAGAGGACAGGTGATTTTTTGATATGACAGAATACAGAGAGAACCGGAATCGAAATGGAGATAGAAATCGTCAGATAGATGGTATGGAATTAAGGCACCGCAGGCAGAGAATGCATCGGCGGAGACAGAAGAAGCGTGTGCTGATAAGCGCCATAATTGAGGTTCTCATATTGCTTGTGCTTGCTGTGGCATTTTGCTGGAATAGGGGCATGGGTGCAAAGGTAGCAGGCTTTCTGGGAAGCTTTGACAGTCCGCCCGTGAAGGAGCTGGATGTTTCCGGAGTGAATAGTTCCAATGTGACCCTCATGGATATCAAAAGCGGAAAAGTTATTGGAGATATGGGTGGCAATGAGCAAATTTATCCAGCATCCATGACGAAAATTATGACAGCCATTGTTGCCCTGGAATCCTTTTCCAATCTGGATCAGGAAATTGCCTTAAGTGAGGATATTTTTTATTCTCTGGATGGACAGGATGCGACACAGGCAGGATTTCAGCCGGGTGAATCCGTGCGGATACGGGATTTGGTCTATGGCGTGATCCTGCCTTCAGGAGCGGAGTGCTGTCTGGCACTTGCAGATCAGGTTTCAGGCTCAGAAGATGGATTTGTAGAAAAAATGAATCAGAAAGCAAAATCCATCGGAATGAAAAATACGAATTTTAAAAACTGTACAGGTCTTCACAATCCAGAGCATTACAGTACCACCTATGACATAGCGCTGCTTCTACGCTACGCTCTGAATAATGATGCTTTCCGTGATGTGATCACAAGCCATTTTCATTCAACACCAGGGACAAACGTACATCCTGACGGAATCACCTATTACAGTACCATGTTCAAAAATCTTTCAGATCCTGCAGTCACAGGCGGGGAAATCCTTGGAGGAAAAACGGGCTATACATCTGAAGCAGGACATTGTCTAGCAAGCTTCGCCGGCATAGATGAACGGGAATACATACTCGTAACTGCCGGTGCCGCCGCAGATGCCACCGGAATTCCCCACATCTCAGATGCCCAGACCTTATATAATCGGTTGGGAGAAGCAATTAATATGCAGGGAAATTGATATATCAGTTGAAAAATATCCTGTAAAATGGTATTATGTATCTAAATCAGGAAAGTTTTGTCGGTAAAAGGAGTAGAGGACAATGGCAATTATTGATGTTGTTCGTTTTGATGGTTTGCGCAATCGTGACTGGCTGATCTATAAGTATCCCTCAGAGGACCTTGTGATCGGCACACAGCTGATCGTGCAGGAAGGGCAGGTAGCCCTTTTCGTAAAAGGCGGAATGATGGCAGATGTTTTTTACCCTGGTACATATACGCTTGCAGCAGATAATCTTCCTGTGCTGAAGCACATTATTAATCTTCCTTTCGGAGGAAGGACCCCATTTAGCGCAGAGGTCTATTTTGTAAATACAGCTGTGAAGATGGATATTAACTGGGGCACGATTACACCGATCCAGCTGATCGATCCGAAATATTTTGTGAAATTGCGTGTCAGGGCTTTTGGCCAGATGGCACTTCGTGTTCTGGATGTTGCCACTTTGTTTAAGGAAGTAATTGGTGGAATGCAGAAATACGATATTGTCAAGTTTGATAAGGTGAAGGAGTATTATCGGGGAATCCTTGTGCTGAAAGCGAAAACAGCCATTGCAGATGCGATCATCAATAACGGCATTTCTGCGCTGGAGATTTCCACGAAGCTTGAGAAGCTGTCAGAGGTGGTGAAAGAGCAGATTACACCGGAATTTGAGCGTTATGGCTTTTCCGTAGTGAATTTTACGATTCAGTCTATTAATTTCCCGGATGAGGATTTTGACCATATCAATAAGATTCTTGAGGATAAAGCAGCCTTCGAGCTGATGGGAGATGGCAGATATGCGACCAAGCGTTCCTTTGATGTATATGAAGGCGCTGCAAATAACAAAGGCGGTGTGGCCGGAGCTTTTGCAGCAGGCGGAGTAGGTCTGGGAGCTGCTATGGGAATGGGGGCAGCCATGAATCAGACAGTTGGTAACCCTGTCAGTCAGGGAGAGACGAAGAACTGCGTATCCTGTGGTGCCAGAATACCGATGAAGTCGAAATTCTGTCCGGAATGCGGAGCAAATAACAGCGAGAAGGTCTGTGAATGTGGTGCCAAGCTGAAGCCAGGCGCAAAGTTCTGCTCCGAATGTGGAAGAAAGGTAGAATAGTTACAGAGAGTTACATTAGTTATCAGGTTTCTGATCTCATATACGATGACAGCACGGGAGAGACTTTCCGTATGCTTCGGTTTTTGAAGAAAGTGGCTGTGCCGAAATCGCAGAATGGGTAGAGAATAGAAGTTTTAGGAGGGAAAATTATTATGGCAGAAAGAGTTTGCCCACAGTGTGGGGCACCAATCGATCCGGGAGCTACAGAGTGTAAATTCTGTGGAGAAAAAATAGCAACGCAGCAGGCGGCACAGCAGTATCAGCAGCCTTATCAGCAGCCATACCAGCAGCCGTATCAGCCGCAGCCTCAGGTTATCATCCAGCAGGCAGCACCTCAGCAGGTATATATGACAGGAATCAATCCGACATGGCCGATCAAGAGCAAGATTGCAGCGGGACTTCTTGGAATTTTCCTGGGAGGAATTGGAATCCATAAATTCTACATGGGAAAAATTGGAATGGGAATTCTGTATCTCTGCTTCTGTTGGACTGGAATTCCGGCAATTATCGGATTTATTGAGGGTATCATTTATCTGTGCTCCAATGATGAGAACTTCCAGCTGAAGAACCATGTAAGGATCGGATAATGAAAAAGGCTATTAAATTCTTATACTGGCTTTCCATGTCCAGCCTGTTTCTGGCGTTGTGGTACAGGGAGAAGAAAATCAGTAGACTGAATCATTATTCAATAGATGAATAGAAATTAAGGGGGATCTGCTAGAGCGTGTTTGGAAAATGCTTTCTGCAAGATGTGAGTCACAGCTTGTGGGAATGATTTTTCAAACACGCTCTGAGAAGCAGGTCCCCTTTGTTTATTGAAAGTTTGTTATTTTGCCATAGTTAAAATCTTTACAATATCTTCTTTATCCAGTTCCTGGAAGAAGCCAATATGTCCGTTGCGTCCATAGACGCATTTTTCCGCCATTTCCTGGATTTGTGCATCTGTTGGCTGTATGCCAAGCTCTGTGAGAGTAACCGGCATCTGAATGGAGCGGCACCAGTCTTCCCAGGCTTTAATAGCAGCTAAAGCAGCTGTTTCTACTGTTGCTGCATCTGCTGTATCTTTATTATAGGAAATTCCGAAAACTTTTTCGCCAAACTGGACAAATCTTGCCGGATCTGTGTGGGAAACGTATCTTGCCCAGCTTCCCCAGATTGCAGCAAGACCGGCACCGTGGGCCACATCAAACATACCGCCAAGCTCATGCTCAATCTTGTGGGAACCAAAATCAGAAACACGGCCTGCTCCCGTAAGTCCATTGTGGGAAAGACTGCCTGCCCACATAAGAGTTGCCCGTGCATCGTAATTTTCAGGCTCTTTGACAGCCACCTGTGCCGCATCACGGACAGAAACCAGAAGGCCTTCTGCGATTCGGTCTGTAAGGCTGTTGTCTGTCTGGGTGGGGGTGAAGTAGCGCTCCATGGTGTGCATCATGATGTCAACAGCGCCGCTTGCAGTCTGATAAGCCGGAAGGCTGTAGGTAAGTTCTGGATTCATAACGGCAAATTTTGGTCTGGAGCAATCGTGTCCATAGGAACGTTTCATCAGCCCTTCATCAATAGTGAGCACCATGGAGGAGGACATCTCAGAACCGGCAGCAGCAATGGTAAGAACACAGCCGATTGGAAGGTTCTTATCTGTTTTTACTTTTCCATAGAGAAGATCTTCCATTTCAAAATCGTTGGCAATTCCATAGCCGATTCCTTTCGCCGTGTCAATAATACTTCCTCCGCCAATGGGAAGAAGGAAATCTACTTCATTTTCACGGCCAAGCCTGATGCCTTCTTTTACGTGGGAAAGTCTGGGATTTGGAACAGCACCGGGGAAATCAATAAAGGAAAGTCCGGCTGCAGTAAGGCTCTGGTGGATGCGGTCTAACAGACCGGAAGTCTCAATGTGCCCGCCCTTTTTTCCATAGATGATCAGTACCTTGCGGCCGCCAAAAGCACAGATCTGTTTTCCAACCTCTGTTTCTCTGCCAGCACCAAAAAGAATCCTGGTGGGTGCATAAAAATCAAAATTAATCATAAAAACCCTCCGTTGTGTTGAATCATATAAGACTCCGTATTGTCTGTATTATATAACTTGTGACGAGGGTTGACCAGATAAGGTTTGTAAAATTATGAATTCTTTTCCAAAAGCCTTT
>ERZ1035006.2263-NODE-2263-length-11197-cov-4.712260_pt1 | contig 11197 bp, 8 predicted proteins | sample MGYA00520694_ERZ1035006 | MGnify/ENA primary metagenome ERZ1035006 (study PRJEB33766, sample SAMN09781746) | gut metagenome | biome: gut microbiome | host: Homo sapiens | place: Madagascar | study: EMG produced TPA metagenomics assembly of the PRJNA485056 data...
TCATGAAAAGCGTTCTCAAATTTTGTAAAAATGTTACTTAACAGAATGATTAATTGCTGTTAATAATGCATCAATGGATGCACGGATAATATCCGGGTCAATAGCTGCTCCCCAGTGGATTTTACCGTTCGGAATCTCAATTCCTACATATGCGATCGCACTGGAACTGGAACTCTTGGTAAGTGCATGCTCTTGATAAGTAACCAGTTTGTAGTCAAATCCATAGGCTTTTTTCAGTGCATTGCTGACTGCATTCAGACGTCCGTTACCGGTTGCACTGGTAACTTTTTTCTCGCCCCTGTAGCATGTGGTAACCTCGGTAGTAATGCCGTTTTCCTGTTTGAAATGTACCTCGGTGATCTGATATGGCTCCTTGATTCCGACAAATTTATCGAGAAATACGCGATAAATTTCTTCCGGCATAAGCTCTTTGTTCTCCACATCAGAGACTGCTTTGGCAGCATATCCCATAGCTTCACGCATCTTAGGCGGCATTACCAAACCATAGTTGCGCTCCAGGATATAGCCCACGCCGCCCTTTCCGGACTGACTGTTGATACGGATCACATCTGCATCGTAGCTTCTGCCAACATCGGTCGGATCGATGGGCAGATACGGTACTGTCCAGTGATCCGGATGTTTCTCGTCGATCCACTTCATTCCCTTTGCGATCGCATCCTGATGAGAACCGGAGAATGCAGCAAATACAAGCGCACCGCTGTACGGATTTCTCTCATTGACTTTCATACCGGTGAAATGCTCATATCCGTCACAGATCTTGGTCATATCGGAGAAATCAAGCTCCGGATCCACACCCTGTGCATACATATTCATAGCCACTGTTACAATATCCACATTACCAGTACGCTCACCATTGCCGAACAGAGTACCTTCCACACGGTCTGCACCTGCCAGAAGTCCCATCTCTGTGTCAGCTACGCCGCATCCTCTGTCGTTATGCGGATGCAGAGATACCAGCACATTTTCTCTGTATTTCAGATGTTTGCACATATATTCAATCTGCTGTGCATAAACATGCGGCATGGAATGCTGTACCGTTACCGGCAGGTTGATGATCGCCTTTCTGTCTGCGGTCGGTTTCCATACTTCCAGAACAGCATTACATACTTCCAGTGCATATTCCGGTTCCGTTCCGGTAAAGCTCTCCGGGCTGTACTCAAAACGATAGTCAGCACCAGCTTCCTCCGTCAGCTGCTGCAGAAGTTTTGCTCCTTCTACGGCAATCTGAAGAATCTCTTCCTTTGATTTACGAAACACCTGCTCTCTCTGGGAAAGAGACGTGGAATTATATACGTGAACGATTGCATTCTTCACACCTTTCAGTGCTTCAAAGGTCTTTCTGATAATATGCTCACGAGCCTGCGTCAGTACCTGAACAGTAACATCATCCGGAATCAGATTCTGCTCGATCAGTGCTCTTAAGAACTCATATTCCGTCTCAGATGCTGCCGGAAACCCAACCTCGATCTCCTTGAATCCAATCTTGACCAGCATCTGGAAAAAGTCCAGCTTCTGCTGAAGTGTCATAGGCACAACCAAAGCCTGGTTACCATCTCTCAAATCTACACTGCACCATACAGGGGCATGATCTACATACTCCTTGTCTGCCCAGTCCATGCATCTTTCTGGCGGCATAAAATACTGTCTGGTATACTTCTTGCAATTCATCATTGTCTTTTCTCTCCTTTTGTGTCGTAAAGTGCTTGGCAGTCATTCAGAATCTTATGAAACATGTGCACGGTTCTGAATCGTTACATTTTCACGAAAAAAAACCTCCATCTGTCGATTCTTTTCAGAATCGAGAGACGGAGGATCTACTGTCCTACGCGGTACCACTCTCATTTTGTGATATTCACACACTCGCCGGATACGGAATCATCTGATTCTTATATCCTCCCCTTTGTAACGGCAGGGATTCCGTCTGCATCTACTCTCTTCTTATTATATAGAAGATTTTGGACAGCCGCTCCGAGGTGAGTTCCAGACATTCCTTCTGCTGTCTCACACCATCCGACAGCTCTCTGAAATCAGGTTTGCATGTACTATTCCTCATCAACGCATTTTTCTATTTCGTTGCTAATTATGATAGCAAACTGTATTATAAATGTCAAGACAGATCATTCACTCTTTTTGTTATTTTCAGATACAGATTCTGTTCTTTCCTATATAAGAGTGTTTTCTCCCAGATCGGTGCAAACCATTTCATCAGCTGCTGCCGGAGCAGTTCCAGCAACGTACATGTAAGATAGACGATTGCTGCCACCGCCACTGCATAGATCATTGCCCAATGAGTCTTCGCCACCTTGCTGACCCGGAACGTATCCCACACCAGATATCGGATCAGATAGTTGTCATGGATCAGATACACCCCAAACGCTGCGCCTGCTACCTTCAAGATCACTCCATCCAGCTTCGACTCTTTCCACGGCAGATTGCGTACACAGACAAACAACGCCAATGTTCCCAGCAATGCCAGCGGAGAATTGTAATTAAGGAAATATCCAATATCCTCCTGATGCGTCTTCACTGACAGATAGACACTGGTCAGCACAGCCAGTGAACTTACCACATAACCTGCAAATCCATACCACGCATAGCGTCGGTCTTCTTTTGTATGAAGCTTCACATAGCCAGCCAGCAGCGTCAGAAAGATAAACCACGGGAGTTCTCTCCCGGAAAAAGTACCATACGTATCCACCCGGAAAATCATATGGTTGACACTTAAAAACAAGGTCAACGCTCCCAACAGATACTGGTACTGTCTCCTGGTCATCCTTGCCGCCACCATACTGACAAATGGCATCAGAACAAGCAGACCCATGTAGACAGATGCGAACCAATAGGTCTTTGCAGAAATAGGAAAGATTGCTTTTACCACATCCGTTCTTGTCACGCCAATGGTCACTGCGTTCAATAGACAGATCAGAATTGAGTAAAATGCCACCTGCTTCCACAGTTTTCCAAGTCTTGATGCCTGAAACCCTTTGTCAATGGCAAAATATCCACCAATCATCACAAACGTATTTACATGCACCACAGAAAATGCCTGCACCAGGTAATCCAGGAAATAATTAACCGTTCCGTATCCCAGTTTGGCCGTCACTCTTCCATGAAACAGACAGTGTCCGATCACGATCATATACATGCAGAGGATCCGCAATAATTCAAATTTTACTTCCCGTTTCTTCATTCGCCGGTACTCCCGTCATAGAGAAGGTTATCAGTTACCAGATTGTAGCCTGTATCATTATCTCTGATCATAATATGCACTTCATACCGGTCATCCAGCGGATAACTTAAGTTCGGTACCATAAAGCGCACTCTTGTCGTATTTTCCAGAGAGTTGTCATACAGCACGGAATACAGTCCATTCTCGTCCTGCTGCTGCCAGACGCCCTGGAAGATCCTGCGTTTGCCGCTCTCCTTGCTCTCCGTCCAGAGGAAGACACTCTTGCCTTCCAGTTCCTCCGGCGTCATATTGACCGATCCCTCAAATACATCATACCGGTCATTCTCCGCCGTATAGGTCTTATCCATCTCTGCGGTATGAGTATCATCCTTTACATGGTTGAACCGATAACTCAGCGCATACAGATTAAAGTTGCCGATCTGATTGAGCTTGGAATAGGTGATAAATAATCCATCGTAAATACTGTCCAGATGCAGCATAATATGTTCCAGCATGGAATCAGAGATCAGCACCGCCCGGTCACTCAGATATAGAGAGGTCAGCAGGCTTCTCTGATCATAAGCTTCCAGATTGCTGACGATCTGTGGGGACTCGGTCTCCCAGCCGCCCAATGTGAAAATATTGGTCAGATAATTATCCGGCAGTTTCTCAAAAATGGAATATCCAAGCTCCACACCAGTATTGCTGATGGGATCAAACGCATAATATACGTCCTTATCCTGACTGATGGCATCATAAAGATTCCGGAATGCCACACTGGCATCCGACTCCTGCAACGGCTGTTCTGTAAGTGGCAGGATCAACATCCTTACCAGCAGACATGAAGTCAATACTACTGCTCCTGCCCCCGTACCTGCCAGACGCTTTCCAACCAGCTTTTCTCCCCATCGTTCTTCAAGATCAGGAAGAACTGCAGACCACGCACAGATCAAGGTTCCCAACAGACATGCAGTTACTACAATGGGAAGTACCCGGTATATTTTTATAAAGTAAAGATAGATTCCCAGCAATGCAACATAAGGCCAGAAAACAGCGATCCAATTTCGTCTTCCAATCATTTTCCAGTCAAGATTCAGACTCACCCGAAACTTTTTCTTTTTTATAAAAAGCAACGGAATCAACCACAGCAATGTCACCAGAGCTGATAAAATAAACAACGGCTTCAGGCTCAAGATCACCAGATAGTCTTTGAGATATTCCCACTGGAACGGGCGATCCTGTCGAAATGCCACAATAGCCTTAAAGGTATCTGCTGTATACCGGTCATAATCGGCGATCAGCCAGCTCTGAAGATTAAGCACATCTGTCTTGGTAAGCCCCAGTTCTTCATATTCTGCCTGATATTCATCCCACCCTGGAACACCATAATCCAGAAGCTGCTGTCTTGCCTTGTCATACTCTTTATAATGAGCTTCTGCGCTTCCCGGTGTGTAGACCAGTACATTTTCCAGAGCAATACTTCCGAACACCAATACAAATGCCGACACGCAGGGCAGACAGTCTCTCACAAAAAATGTCTTCCAGTCTCTGTTCCTCCATGCTTTCACTGTCAGTCCCAGCCAGAATCCGAAAGCTGCAATACTGATCATGCCAAATGCCTGGAACCGGATCCAGCTGCCTAATACTAGCAAGGCGATCCCACCAAATAAATGACGCTTCTTTCTCTCTGAACAGAATACCAGAATGTAACCTGCCGCCGTCACCAGCGCAGCCGTCTTGGTATACTGAAGCTCCACATACATAGGACTCAATGACGCCAACACCAGCAGTACTGCCATAATACCGCCGATCCGCTTTGATCTTCGGATCCAGGTACAGCCAATGGCGGACAGGGATACAAAAATGAGCCCGTACATCACCAGCGTATACCAGTTCCATGCCGGATACAATGTATAGAAAAACCGGAGGATCCAGGCAAAGGCGCTGTGCAGATAAATAAAATACCAGGTATAGGACCCATAGGCACCTGATGCAATGGCCGCCAGAGTAAATTCATCGTTGGAACCATAATAGGGATGCAGGAACATTACTGCATACGCTACCATGATCATATGGAAGACCAGAAACAGGATCTGTACCTGTCTTACGGAATAATCTCTCTTTTTCAACATATAACTCCCAGTTTATTTGATTTCGTCTTTATATAAAAACTGCCGCAGCAAACATATGTTGCTGCGGCAGCTTACTCAGATCTTAGTTCTCAAGCAGCTTCTGCTCTCCGTTCCAGCTGTACAGCTTGCGGATCTCTTTTCCGACTTTCTCTGACGGATGCTCGCTTGCCAGTTTTCTCATGGCCTTGAAATGAGCCTGTCCACCTGCCGGAGACATATCCAGAAGGAAGTCTTTTGCAAAAGTACCATCCTGGATGTCTTTCAGAATCTTCTTCATTGCTTTCTTGGTATCCTCAGTAATGATCTTCGGACCAGTGATATAATCACCATACTCAGCAGTATTGGAGATAGAATATCTCATTCCCTCAAAACCAGACTGATAGATCAGATCTACGATCAGTTTCATCTCATGGATACACTCGAAATAAGCATTTCTCGGATCATATCCAGCCTCAACCAGAGTCTCGAAGCCTGCCTGCATCAGTGCACATACACCACCGCAAAGTACTGCCTGCTCACCAAACAGGTCAGTCTCAGTCTCAGTACGGAAGGTTGTCTCCAGAATACCTGCTCTTGCTCCACCGATTGCAAGACCGTAAGCAAGTGCTCTCTCCAGAGCTTTTCCAGTTGCATCCTGATGTACAGCTACCAGACACGGAGTTCCTTTTCCTGCCTGATACTCGCTTCTTACAGTATGACCCGGAGCTTTCGGTGCGATCATGGTAACATCTACGTTCTTCGGCGGAACGATCTGGTTGAAATGAATGTTGAAACCATGAGCGAACATAAGCATGTTACCTGGCTCAAGATTTGGCTCGATATCATCCTTATAAAGCTTAGCCTGCTTCTCATCATTGATAAGAATCATGATGATGTCAGCTCTCTTAGCAGCCTCTGCTGCAGTAAATACTTCAAATCCCTGCTCCTCAGCTCTCTTCCAGGATTTGCTGCCCTCATAAAGTCCAATGATCACGTGACATCCGGACTCTTTTGCGTTCAGTGCATGAGCATGTCCCTGGCTGCCGTAACCGATGATTGCGATGGTCTGACCATCCAGAAGTGAAAGATTACAATCTTCCTGATAGAAAATTTTTGCCATTTTTTTCTCCTCCGTTTTTGTAAAAATGTGTTTGCTTTATGCTTTTGAAAAATCGTTGTCCATCAGTCTGCCGTCTTCATCATACATCTTTACATCAAAGGTGCCGCGGGACAGGCCAGTAAGACCTGTACGTGCCAGTTCCAGAATCTCCACATCCTTCAGCATACGAAGGAAAGCTTCCAGCTTGCTCTGGCTTCCCACCAGTTCGATTACCAGTGACTCTATGGATACATCTACGATTTTTGCCCTAAAAATATCTGCAATGGATATAATATTCTGCCGGTTGCTCTCATCACAGAGCACTTTCACCAGAATCAGTTCCCGACATACAGAATTGTCAGGCTCCAGCTTCTTAATATCCACTACATCTTCCAGCTTGTTCAGCTGTTTTTCGATCTGATCAAGAATCGTGTTATCTCCTCTGGTCACGATCGTTGCCCTTGAATATCTGGGATCAGCAGTCACACCAACTGTCAGACTATCAATGTTATAACCACGGCGGCTGAAAAGACCGGCAATGCGGCTCAGTACACCAGAAGTATTATCTACGAGAATTGAAAAAACTACTTTTTCCATATATCCCCCTGCTTTCTATTGTTCATACTTCGATATTGTATCAACCTGGTCTGTCTTTGTCAATATTTTATGTCCATTTCGTTCTATCACGGTAGCAGTTTACTCTGCAAAACTTTCCCGGACACGTCGGATATAATCAGGCGTGGTTCCACAGCAGCCGCCGATCACAGATGCGCCGCACTCTTTTAAATGCTGCACGTTTCTCGCAAATTCCTCTTCACCCATGCTGTAGACTGCCGCACCTGTCTCTGTAATAACCGGAAGTCCTGCATTTGGCTTGGCAACAATGGGAATGCTGACAGTCTCAGAAAGCTGTCGGATCACGGCATCCAGCTGGTCCGGTCCCACAGAACAGTTCACACCTACTGCATCAGCTCCCATAGCTTCCATCACAGCTGCTGCTTCTGCAATAGTTCCTCCAAAATAGAGAGTTCCATCGCCTTCGCAGGTAAAAGAAATGATCAACGGCAGATTGCAGACTGCTCTGGCTGCATCACAGATCACGGTTGCTTCATCTGCAGACATAAGCGTCTCTGCAACAAGCAGTTCCACCCCGGCATCAGCCAGCAGCTTGATCTGTTCTTTATAATTATCCATCAATCCTTCATAGGTCATGGGGCCATAAGGTTCCATGGCTTTTCCGGTAGTAGAGATATCTCCTGCCACCAGCACCTTGTCTCCTACATTTTCCAGCGTCCGCTTTACCATGGTCTGGTTCAGTTCCACGATCATATCAGCGATTCCCATATTTTCCAGAGAGATACGGTTTGCCGCAAATGTCGGTGCATAGATCACATCAGACCCTGCTTGCGCATATTGTCTTTGCAGTTCACCGATCACTTCCGGATGTTCATATGCCCATTTTTCAGTACTGACACCCGCCGGCATTCCCATGGTGCGCAGAACAGATCCTGTACCGCCATCTAACAGCAAATATCCTTTTTCTGCAATTTTTGTACGAAATTCTTCTCTTGTCATTCTCTTCAGTCATCCTTTTTTCGCTTTTTATCCGGATCATGGCAAAGCACCTTCAGTACCAGTGCTGCGCCTCCAAACATCAGGATCAACATGATCAGATAATTATACAGACTGGTATAACGGAATCGGAATTCCGTTGCCGCGATCACAGAAGCAACTATGATCACCAGTCCTGCACCCATCAGCAGTTTTGCTCCAAATGAATCGGTATTCACACAGAACCAGATCACACCAGCTATAAACGGAACCACTACCAGTCCCCCGTTCATATAGAAGCCTCCAAGACGCAGTGTATAAAATCCAGTCGATACACTGACACTATTCAAGAACCAGTAACCTCCTGCTGCCAGCATAGCCAGTCCGATCAGAAATTCTGCCAGTGGATTTCCTTTTTTCTTCATACTTTCAGGTTCCTCTCTTATCCTACATCAGTTTTTTGCCGCAGTTCGGGCAGAATTTCATGCCTTCTGTCTTGGTTCCACACTCCGGACAGAATTTCCAGCCGCCTGCAGATGCATTCTCAGAAGCAGGAGCTGCCGCCTGAGATGCCTGTGCCTGCTGTCCGTTTCCGAACATGGTCTGGCTCATCTGGCCTGCCATCTGCTGTCCCATCATCATACCCATTGCCATGCCTGCCATATCAGAAGCTGCACGTCCGCCTCCATTTCCATTTGCCATGGCATCTATCATCGCCATCTGCTGGTAGCGGCCCATATCACCAACCACACTCTGAGATGCCGCCTTGGTCACCATCTTCTGGATCTCTTCCGGATAAGTAAAGCTTGCAATATTAAAGGTGGTAATGCTGATGCCGATCTTCATCATCTCCATATCCAGATCTTCCTGAATGCCTTTTCCGATATCAAAGGAATTTGCCTGAAGATTGAACATGTCCTTGCCTTCCTTCACGATCCACTTCATCAGAAGCTGATCCAGCATGGAAATGACACGTTCCTGCACATCATCTACAGTAAACTGACGTTTGATACCTGCCACTTTATCGATCAATGCCGCATGGTCACTGATCTTGCAGCAGAAAGTACCAAATGCCCGGACCGGCATACCTGCAGGAAGTCCCTGTGCCGGAATATTGATAGGATTCTTGGTTCCCCATTTCACGGTCACTTCTTTGGTATTGATAAATAATACTTCCGCACGGATTCCACTGTTAAATCCAAATTTAAATCCTTTCAGCGTAGACAGGAATGGAATGATCTCAGATTCAATATCAAAGCTTCCTTCATCCGTGAAAATTCCTTCTACTTTTCCATTATATAAGAAAATTGCATCCTGTCCCGGACGGATGATCAGACGGCTTCCTTTCTTGATCTCCTGGTTGCTCCATTTCCAGAACAGAATATCATCCCGATACTCTTCCCACTCTACTACATTTGCAAACTGATTGCCAAATAAACCCATGGTGTTATACCTCCTGTATTCCGTCAATATCCACGGTCAATGGTTCATATTCTATGTATTCTTCCTGTGCCGTCTCTGCCACCGGTACTCCTTTCGCTCCACACGCAAATGCATCTGTTGCCATGAAGAACAGACCGATCAGAATCAGAATTCCTGCGATCATCAGCAGGATCTTTGCCACGCTCTTCGGATATTCGCCCTGTACCCGGCCAGTCTCTCCATTGATCAGTACATGATACTGCTTGTTTTTATACTGATATGCGGTGGAGTATACCGGAAGCAGTACATATTTATAGGTTTCATCCCTGTAGTTATCATTCAGTCTCAGGCCTCTGACCTGATCATATCTTCTGAGCACATCCTGTTCTGCCAGTCTGCGAAGCTCCGTTTTCATCTCTTCTTTTGCTTCCCGATGTGCATCGGACAGATTCACCGTATAGATCTCTGCACTGTATCCAGACAGGTAATTGGGAGAATATGCCGGTATATCCTTTGTATGAAAGGGTTCAATCTGCCGGAGCAGATAAGTGTCCAGCTTGTTGGAAGCACGCACCAGCACATCGTCAAAGAAATTCGACACATTTCCACTGGTCGGATACCAGGTCACCTCGGTTCTGGTATGCCGTTCTCCCTTGGAATCGCGATACTCAACGATCCGGTTTCTTCCGCCTTCTGCATGATAGACCGCATCCGCCTTCGCATCAAAAGTCCAGTACGGGATGTAGATTCCCTGTAGTTTATCCTGCTGATAAAGATGCTTTAGTTCATTGGGAGCGAAAAATCTGCCCTTGATCCATTTATGAAAAACTTCTCCCACTTTTTTCTTATCGATCTGGAACGGAACCACCCCGTCCGGTACGATTACATCTGTCTGCTTTTCTGCCAGCACAAATGCAGTTCCACAGTACGGACAGTCTTTGGCAGTACTGTTAGGTTCCACTTCCACCATTGCTCCGCAGGATGGACATTGCATCGTTGTAGATTTTTTATCCTGTACACGCACCATCTGTCTGGCTTCTGCCGTCAGCTTATGTTCTCTGACTGCTGACCGGTTGGCATCGATCTTCTGCTCTTCTCCACAGTGCGGACATTTCAATGACTGGGTCGCTGCATCAAATTCCATGATGCCGCCACAATTTTTACAGTAAAATATCTCACTCAAAACAGTTCCTCCTAGGTATCCTGTATATACAAAATGCCGCAAAGAATATGAGATCCTTTGCGGCACTTATTTCTATATTACTTACCAAGTTTCGCTTTTAATGCTGCAAGCTCATCATCTACACCCGTGTTGGAAGAATCCTCATCATATTTTGCCGCCAGATCAGCCACATCATCTTTGGTTGTGTTCAGTTCAGACATAGCATTTGCCTCGTCCAGCATACGGTTTGCTTTTTCTTCCATGCGGTCGAATGCAGAAAGATTGTTGGAAACACCTGCAACAGAAGAACCAACTTTGTTCAGTCTCTCCTGGGTCTTTGCCACTGCAACCTTCGCACGGATCGCATCTCTTCTTGACTGCAGCTCTCCCATATCGGATACCAGCTTGTCATGCATCTCTTTCATCTTCACTGCATTGCCATGAGCCAGGTCATAGGCCTGCTGCAGAGCTGTCTGTTTGGATACAAGCTGCTGTTTTTTCTCAAGAAACTGACGGGCATCATTATCGTTGCCTGCTACAATTGCTTTTTCTGCATAGCGCTGCATCTTTTCAATATCAGCATTACACTCATCCAGTTCCCGCTTGCATTTCGTCTCTTCTGCCATCACAGAAGCTGTCTCTGCTTTTACTTTTCCAAGATC
>ERZ1035006.2265-NODE-2265-length-11194-cov-6.661550_pt1 | contig 11194 bp, 11 predicted proteins | sample MGYA00520694_ERZ1035006 | MGnify/ENA primary metagenome ERZ1035006 (study PRJEB33766, sample SAMN09781746) | gut metagenome | biome: gut microbiome | host: Homo sapiens | place: Madagascar | study: EMG produced TPA metagenomics assembly of the PRJNA485056 data...
ATTATATATGCATATGTATTTTAAATACTATCTGCAATGCAACAGCAGAACGGCAGACAGAAGCGCGTATGCTGGCTAGTGAATCCGATGCAATGATCGTAATCGGAGGCAGCCACAGCTCTAATACACAGAAGTTATTTGAAATATGTAAGGATGAATGTAAAAATACTTACTATATACAGACACTGGAAGATTTGGACTCGACAGAACTTCGTGGACTTGGCAACGTAGGTATTACAGCAGGGGCATCTACCCCAAATAATATTATTGAGGAGGTTCAAAAGTATGTCAGAAATGAGCTTTGAACAAATGCTGGAAGAGTCTTTAAAGACAATCCGACAAAACGAAATAGTGGAGGGTACGGTCATCGATGTAAAGCCGGACGAGATTGTCTTGAACATCGGATATAAGTCAGATGGAATCATCAGCCGCAGCGAGTATACCAACGAGCCAAACGCAGACCTTACCACCATGGTCTCTGTAGGAGACAAGATGGAAGCAAAAGTAAAGAGAGTCAATGACGGCGAAGGTCAGGTGCTTCTTTCTTACAAGAGCCTTGCAGCTGAGAAAGGCAGCAAGCGGTTAGAGGAAGCATTCGAGAACGGAGAGGTGCTGACTGCAAAGGTTGCACAGGTTCTCACAGGTGGTCTGAGCGTGATCGTCGATGAGGCACGCGTATTCATTCCCGCAAGCCTTGTAAGCGACACTTATGAGAAAGACCTTTCTAAGTACGAGGGACAGGAGATCCAGTTTGTGATCACTGAGTTTAATCCCAGAAGACGCCGTATCATCGGTGACAGAAAGCAGTTAGTAGCTGCCAAGAAGGCAGAGCTTCAGAAAGAACTTTTTGAGAAGATCAAAATTGGTGATGTCATTGAAGGAACTGTTAAGAATGTCACAGATTTCGGTGCATTTATTGATCTGGGCGGTGTTGACGGACTGCTTCATATTTCAGAGATGAGCTGGGGCAGAATCGAGAATCCCAAGAAGGTATTCAACGTTGGCGATACAGTAAAGGTATTCATCAAAGATATCAAGGATACAAAGATTGCACTTTCTATGAAGTTCCCGGATGCAAATCCCTGGAACAATGCAGAGGAGAAATTTGCGGTAGGAAATATCGTAAAGGGAACCGTTGCACGTATGACAGATTTCGGTGCATTTGTTGAGCTGACACCCGGAATTGATGCATTATTACATGTTTCACAGATCGCCAAAGAGCATATCGAGAAGCCGTCTGATGTATTAAAGATCGGACAGGAGATCGAGGCAAAGATCGTTGATTTCAACGAGGCAGACAAGAAGATCAGCCTGAGCATGAAGGCATTACTTGCTCCTGAAGAGGAGAATACAGATGAAGCACCCGCAGAGGATGCTGAGTAGTCACTGAAAGCATTCCCTGTGGGATTATCCCACAGGGAATTTTGAATGTAAGATAAAAACAGCTCGCAGAGCGTAGATTTATTGATAGAGGAAAAATCATGTTGGACAACTATGAGAAGTTTAAAAAAGATATTTTTGCCCTCACAAAGATTGATCTGAACGCATATAAAGAAAAGCAGATGCGCCGCAGAATCGATACATTGATCGGAAAAAATAAAATTGACAGCTATGATACGTATGTGGCATTGATTAAGCAGGATAAGGACAAGTTTGAACAGTTTGTCAACTTCCTTACAATCAATGTGTCTGAGTTTTACCGGAATCCGGATCAGTGGAAGATTCTTGATCAGGAAGTATTTCCCAAGCTGATCAACAAGTTTGGTAAAAACCTGACGATCTGGAGTGCCGCCTGTTCAACCGGGGATGAGCCGTATTCACTTGTCATGGCACTGAGCCGTCATTTACCATTAGCTAATATCCGTATTATTGCAACAGATATTGATAAGCAGGTATTGGCTGCAGCCAAGGTTGGTCTGTATAACGAGAAGAGTATTGCCTCTGTGCCGGAGGATCTGAAGAAAAAGTATTTCAAGCAGATCGGAAACTCTTATCAGATTGCTGATGAGATCAAACATCGTGTAGAGTTCAGGGAGCACAATCTGCTTCGTGACCCGTATCCGTCAGGCTGCCATCTGATTGTGTGCAGAAATGTAGTTATTTATTTTACAGACGAAGCGAAAGATCAGATCTATGCGAAGTTTTATCAGGCATTAGTGCCCGGTGGTGTGTTATTTATCGGCAGCACCGAGCAGATCATGAATTATAAGGATTTTGGCTATGAGCGTGATAAATCCTTCTTCTTTGAACGAGGCTGACCGGGTGTGATACATGCAGGCAGGAAACTGCGCAATACGTGTGTCATATATTCCGATAATTGTTTTGAATTTAAAAAATCATCAGTCACAGCGACCCTTGTGTAACATGTCTCAGGGGTCGCTTTTTTTCTATATGCCGGATCGACGCAGACAGCGACTGATTTGTGCATTGCCATATCCTCTTCCGGGAGATAAAAATAATTTTTATAGTCTGAATAATACATGCGTGCCATATGCTGATAGAGAGGAATCCGGACAGATGCGTGATCCGTGTGTGTGCGGAGATAGACACCACTGACCGGATGGCGTACAGACAGTGCACCGGGGAGCGGGTATGGTACGGACAGTGTCACGATCAGTTCTTCAGCAGCGCTGCCGTCGAGCTGTGTATAAGCTTCAACCGAAAATTGTTCAACGGATGCAGCCTCGGAAAACAAACAGTCATACGCAAAAATATCCAACAACTGATACATATTCCGGACATCCTCAAGGTTATGCAGCCGCAGCAGTTGTGCGGCATCAGGGTCAGGATTTCTGGTATAGTTTTCATATACCTTGATCAGTTCACCGCCGGTATAGAGGTCTTCTCTGGCGATACCTAAGAATTGCTCTACTGATTTCTGGCGGTAATTCTGCAGCTGAAGCATGTTTTTACGTTGTCGGCATTCTTTATAAATATCAAACTGTTCATATGCATCAAAGGACAGACCAAGACCGTAAGCTTTGGCGCGTTCACTCAGAAATGGCAGATCAAAGCTGCTGCCGTTGAAAGTGATGATCCGTCTGATGGGAGACTGTGTCAGGAATGTCTGAAAGCATCGCAACAGCTCCGGTTCTTCATCACTGTGGTCGGCAAAGAACTGGTGAAGCCCAAATACGCTGCCCCCGGTATACAACGCCAGACCGATCAGATAGATCCTGTGTCTGCTGCGGGACAGTCCGGTTGTCTCAATATCCAGAAACAGGTCACCGTGCTGCAATTGTGTCTGCGTAAAAGCAGACGGTTGAAAATGAATAGTTGTATCGATCCAGTGCTGCATATGAACTTACTTCCCTTTCTATTGAAAAATGTAAAATGCAAAATGTAAAATAAGTATACACGACTTTTGTTCTCCAAAAAAGACAAAATAACGACAATTTTTGATCAATTTTTTATGACAAACTTTCTCATTGTGCTATAATAAAACCAATATGTAGCAGCCCCTTATATGGACTGCTTACAGCAATAAATATAAGGAAAGAGAGGTCAATTTGATGGGATTACGAACGTTTAGAGGCGGAGTGCATCCTTTCGAGGGCAAAGATTTGTCAAAAGACAAGCCTGTAGAGGATTATTTGCCTAAGGGAGATCTGGTGTTACCTGTATCTCAGCATATCGGTGCCCCCGCACAGCCGGTTGTAGCAGTCGGTGATACGGTAAAGAAGGGGCAACTGATAGCAGAAGCCGGCGGATTTGTTTCAGCAAACATCTATTCATCAGTTTCTGGAACTGTCAAGTCGATTGCACTGCACCGTGTCGCTACCGGCGATATGGTAAATTCGATCGTCATCGAAAATGACGGAAACTATGAGGAAGTGGAGTATGATGCAGTAGATGATATCATGACACTTTCCAAGGAAGAGATTATTGAGAAAGTAAAAAAAGCCGGAGTAGTAGGTATGGGTGGCGCAGGTTTCCCCACTCACGTAAAGTTATCGCCGAAGAATCCGGAAAAGATTGACTACATTATTGCAAACTGTGCAGAGTGTGAGCCGTATCTGACATCCGATTACCGCAGAATGATGGATAATCCGGAGCTGTTAGTCGGTGGAATCAAGATTGTATTACAGTTATTTGACAATGCAAAGGGTGTACTCGGTGTCGAGAACAATAAGCCGGATTGTATTGCTAAGCTGGAGGCATTGTGTAAGGACGAGCCTCGTATAGAGGTCGTTCCCCTGCAGACCAAGTATCCGCAGGGTGGTGAGCGTCAGCTGATCAAAGCCGTGACAGGCAGAGAGATCAATTCCAAGATGCTTCCCGCAGATGCCGGATGTATCGTAGATAACGTAGAGACACTGGTATGTATTTACCGTGCAGTCAAAGAGGGCAAGCCGGTGACGAACCGTATCTTTACCGTGACCGGTGATGCAGTCAAAGATCCGCGCAACTTCTATGTAAGTGTCGGAACAAACTATGCGGAGTTACTCGAGGCAGCTGGTGGATTGAAGGAATCCGGAGCTGAGAAAATGATCTCCGGTGGACCGATGATGGGATTTTCTATGTTTGATCTGAATGTTCCGATCACGAAGACAAATTCATCCCTGCTGTGTCTGTCCGCCGATGATGTTTCCCATCTGGAGCCGAGTGCATGTATCAACTGTGGCCGTTGCGTAGAAGCGTGCCCTGAGATGCTTGTACCGTCAAGACTTGCAAAGCAGGCAAATTTAAAGCTTGGTGAAGAATTCGAAAAATGGAACGGAATGGAGTGTATTGAGTGCGGAAGCTGCAGCTTCATCTGCCCGGCGAGACGCCCTCTGGCACAGTCCATTAAGACCATGAAAAAAGATATTCTTGCGGCAAGACGTAAAAAATAGAGAAAGAGGTGTTAGACATGGATAACATGTTACATGTTTCATCATCACCCCATGTGCGTGCGAAAGATTCTACCAACCGGATCATGGCATATGTAATTCTTGCATTGCTGCCTACGACACTGTTTGGTATCTTTAACTTTGGTCCGAAAGCACTGCTGCTGATCGTGCTCACGATCGCAAGCTGTGTCGGCACAGAGTGGGTGTTTGAAAAAATTATTCACAAGAAAAGCACGATCAGTGATCTGAGTGCGGTTGTTACCGGATTGCTGCTGGCATTGAACCTTCCAGTGACTCTTCCCTGGTGGGAAGCTGTTCTCGGTGGTGTGTTTGCGATCGCAATTGTCAAGATGATGTTCGGTGGACTTGGCCAGAACTTTATGAATCCGGCACTGGGTGCCCGTTGCTTCCTGCTGATCGCATTTGCCGCTGATATGACGAATTTCCAGACGGATACTTATACCGGAGCTACACCGCTTGCAGCGATGCGAAACGGTGAGATCATCAACAGCATGGATGCTTTGATTGGACGTACTGCAGGTACAATCGGTGAGACGAGTACGATTGCGATCCTGATCGGAGCGATCATCCTGATTTTACTCGGTGTCATCACATTGGCGATCCCTGCCAGCTACCTGATCACATTTGTGATCTTTATGCTGCTCTTTGGCGGACACGGTTTTGATATGTATTATATTGTTGCACAGTTGTGCAGCGGTGGTATCATGCTCGGAGCATTCTTTATGGCGACTGATTACGTCACGAGCCCGATCACACCGCGCGGACGGATTCTGTTTGGTATCTGCTGCGGTATTCTGACCGGATTGTTCCGTTGCTTTGGCGCGAATGCAGAGGGCGTTTCTTTTGCGATCATCCTGAGCAACCTGCTCGTCCCGATGATTGAGAAGATCACGATTCCGCGTGCATTTGGTCAGGTAAAAGAGAAGAAGGAGGGCAAATAATATGAATACGAAAAAGATTGTTCATGATGCCGTCATCCTCACAGCTTTTACATTAGTCCTTGGTTTTTTACTCGGACTTGTTTATGAGGTTACAAAACAGCCGATCGCAGATGCGAATGCAGCAGCGGCACAGGCTGCGTACAAAGAGGTATTTGCCGATGCGGATTCTTTTGAGGCACTTGAGGGCTTTGATAAGAACGCAGCAACCGAGGAAGTAGTAGCGGCAGGCTATACAGATTCGATTGATGATATCCAGGTAGCAAAGGATGCTTCCGGATCACCGCTCGGTTATGTCGTGACTGTGACTGCAAAGGATGCGAGCCAGTCGACGATCACATTTTCTGTAGGTATCCAGAATGACGGAACCGTAAATGGCTATTCCATTACAAATATTGCGGAGACTCCGGGACTTGGTATGAAGGCGCAGGATGAAGATTTCTACTCACAGTTTCAGGGTAAACTGGTAGACACGTTCGAAGTAGTGAAGAACACACCTTCATCTGACAATGAGATCGAATCGATCTCCGGTGCAACCATTACTTCCAAGGCAATGGCAAACGGTGTCAATGCAGCTCTTACCTATTTCCGCGCAGAATTAGGAGGTGCACAGTAATGAATAAGTATGTAGAACGTTTATATAACGGTATTATCAAGGAAAACCCTACATTCGTACTGATGCTCGGTATGTGTCCGACATTGGCGGTTACATCATCAGCGATCAACGGATTAGGTATGGGACTTTCTACGACAGTCGTTTTGGTACTGTCAAACCTGTTGATCTCAGCATTTCGTAAAGTAATTCCGGATGGCGTGCGTATGCCGGCATTCATTGTCATTGTAGCATCACTTGTTACGATCGTAGAGTTTTTGATGAAAGCATATCTGCAGTCACTGTCTGCAGCGCTCGGTGTGTATATTCCGCTGATCGTTGTAAACTGTATCATTTTAGGACGTGCAGAGAGCTATGCATCCAAAAACCCGGTATTACCGTCTATCTTTGATGGTATTGGAATGGGTCTTGGTTTCACACTCGGACTGACTTGTATCGGACTGGTCCGCGAGCTTCTCGGAGCCGGACAGATCTTTGGTGCACAGGTATTGTCCCTGAGCTGGTTTACACCGATTACCATTTTTGTTATGGCACCTGGTGCATTCCTGGTACTGGCATTCCTCGTTGCAGGTATGAACATCATCCGTCGCAAGATGGAGGAGAAGGGTACACCTTTGGCAGAGCCCGCGGGATGCTTGAGCGGTGACTGCTCAAATTGTGCACATTCCAGTGTATGTGCAGATAAGAAGGAGGTAACAGACTGATGAAAGAACTCATACTGATCGCTGTTGGATCTGCGATCGTCAATAATGTCGTGCTGAGTCAGTTCCTGGGTATCTGCCCATTCCTCGGCGTATCGAAAAAGACAGAGACTGCTGCCGGCATGGGCGGCGCGGTCGTATTCGTTATCACACTGTCATCACTCGTGACAGCACTGATTTACAAGTACATTCTTGCCAATACCTATCTGATGAGTATCGGTATTGACCTGACTTATTTAAAGACAATCGTTTACATTCTGGTCATTGCATGTCTGGTACAGTTTGTAGAGATGTTTTTAAAGAAAAAGATGCCTCCGTTGTATGAATCACTCGGTGTATATCTGCCGTTGATCACCACAAACTGTGCAGTACTTGGTGTTGCACTGACAAACGTGACCAAAGAGTATGGTATTCTCGAGAGTGTCGTAAACGGTTTTGCAACTGCATTTGGATTTTTCATTGCGATCGTGCTGATGGCAGGTCTGCGTGAAAAAATCGAGTACAATGATATTCCGAAGCCTTTCAGAGGTACAGCGATCGTCCTGATCACAGCAGCTCTGATGTCAATCGCATTTATGGGCTTCTCAGGAATGATCTAGGAAGGAGAAGAACATGAATATGACAGCAATTCTTGTAGCCGCTCTCGTAGTTGGCTGCACAGGTGTGTTGATTGGATTCTTCCTTGGCATTGCCGGTGAGAAACTTGCGGTTGAGGTAGATGAAAAAGAGGAAGCTATTTTAGGCGTATTACCTGGAAATAACTGTGGTGGCTGTGGTTATGCCGGATGTTCCGGACTGGCTGCGGCAATCTCCAAGGGTGAGGCACCGATTAATCAGTGTCCGGTCGGCGGTTCTACCGTGGCAGCACAGATCGGTGCGATCATGGGTGTGGAAGCTGATGACAGCGTCCGTATGGTAGCATTTGTAAAATGCTCCGGAAACAAAGAGGTCAGCAAAGCAGATTATGATTATACCGGTCTGATGGATTGTACGGCCATGAAATATGTGCCGAATGGTGGTCCGAAGTCATGTAACTATGGTTGTCTGGGCTATGGATCCTGCGTAAAGGCATGTCCGTTTAACGCGATTCATATTGTGGATGGCGTTGCCAAGGTTGACAAAGAGGCATGTAAGGCATGTGGTAAATGTGTTGCTACCTGTCCGAAGAGCCTGATCGAGCTCATCCCTTATGATGCACAGTATGTTGTACGCTGTGTATCCAAGAATAAGGGTAAAGCCGTGATTGATGCCTGTGGAGCAGGATGTATCGGTTGTCATCTATGTGAGAAGACTTGTGAACATGGTGCGATTACTGTAATCGATAACATTGCGCGTATTGATTACGCAAAATGTGTTCACTGCGGTGCTTGTGCAGAGAAGTGTCCGAAGAAGGTCATCAAGTACATTCACGAAGCATAAGATGTCGAAGAATCAAACAGCATCGACTGGTTATACAGTCGGTGCTGTTTTGTTCTTTGATAGGAAATTCCTATCAAATAAAACGCTCCGCAAGGATGCGCACCTCGCGGAAATGAAGTATATGCTTCGCATACCGCTCGGGCGCGAAAGAGTCGCGAGCGACTCTTTTTCATGTGATAGGAAATTCCTATCACATGAAGCGTGCATAGGATGGTTATAAATGGAGGGTGTATGAATCAAAAACATGTATATAGCAGGTTATTGGGTGTGATGCTCACATTACTGTTGGGGGCAGCAATGCTGCAGCCGTTATCGATTTACGCGGCAGCCACAGATTACAGCAGCTACTCCAATACAAAGAAAGAGTGGTATATTGTACGGAATAAGGATCACAAGGCTCCGAAGGGGGCAGATTCTGTAAAAGATCTGAAAAAGTATCATGCGTATTATTATGATGCCCAGGCAAAGGAAAAGGTTATTTATTTTGCGTTTGACTGCGGATATGAAAATGGCTATACGGCAAAAATTCTGGATGTGTTGAAGAGATATGATGCAAAAGCAGTATTTTTTGTGACCGAACATTATGTCAAGACAAACCCGGATTTGTGCAAACGGATGAAGAAAGAAGGTCATCTCGTAGGCAGTCACACGATGAGTCATCCGAGCATGCCGTCCTTGTCGACGACCAGAATAGAAAAAGAGTTGACAGGATTGGAACGTTTGTTTAAAGAAAAGACAGGATATACATTGGACAAATATCTGCGTCCGCCGATGGGTGAATACAGCAGCCGGGTGTTAAAGGTTGCGCAGGATCTCGGATATACGTCTGTTTTCTGGAGTATCGTATATCATGATTATGATCCGGATCATCAGCCCGGTACACAGTATGTGATTGATCATTTTAAAACTTATTGCCATAAAGGTGCGATCACACTCACACATAACATATCGAAATCAAATGCCGACGCACTGGGAACTGTACTCAAAAATTTGAAAAAAGACGGTTACAGGTTCGCACGGATTGATGAGCTGGGACAGCCGAAGAATCAGAAGGTGGCACGGATTTCATGGGATAAAGCGCTGGATGATGTAGGAACAGTTACATCTGGACGCATCAGGTTGGAATGGAAAGTACAGCCTGCTACAGGGAAAAAAGTGTTACAGCCGGATGGGTTTGAGATATACCGCAGGGAAAAGGGTGGCAGATACGAACTGATGAAGACAAAAAAGGCTGCGCAAAAGACATCATACAGATATACGGACCAGACGATGGAAGAAGGAAAGACTTATTATTACCGCATCCGGTCGTACTGTTATAAATATGGTAGAAAATTTGTATCTGATTACACACCCGCTATCAAGAGACGGGTGTGTGTGGAGTAGGGCATATTAATAAGCGTCCACAGTTGTCATTTCATTGTTTTCATCAATGAAGATGGCTTGTAGTGTTGTCTCAGTTGCGAGTATCGGATTCAAAAAATCATTCGAGGGCATGGAGGATAAGAACTCCGTGCCCTTTTCCTGTCCGAGTGCAAAGCAGATCGTGCTCAGTGCATCGCCGGCCATCGAAGAATCAGAGAGGATTGTGACACCGTTTAGACCGTTATCATAAGGATAGCCGTTTTTTGGATCGAGAATATGATGATAGATATGGCCATCCTTTTCAAAATAGCGCTCATAACGGCCGGAGGTGACGATGCTGCGGTCTGTGACATCGACGGCAGTGATCGTTTCACCATCTTCACCAAATGGTTTGCGGATGCCGATGTGGTAGGGCTCGTCATTGGCTTTCTGACCGAGTGTCAGTACATTTCCGCCCAGATTGATAAATCCCTCACAGGCACCGTTGGCATTGAGATATTCCCGCATACGGTCTGCGACATAACCTTTGGCGATGCCGCCGAGATCCAGTGCTGCATCCGGATTTCCCAGAGTGACCGTATTGCCGTCTACTGTGATCTGGCGATAGTCAACTGTTGCGAGTGCTGCATCAATCTGCGTCTGTGCAGGAATCGTACCATTGTTATTGGGAATATCCCACAGATCGGTCAGTGCGCCGATGCTGATGTCAAAGACACCGCCGCTCAGGTCACCAAAAGCGATGCCATAGCGGATCAGTTCTGCCGTTTCATCATGTACTTCGACTGGTGCGCCGTTTGCATGGTTGATGTTGTAGATGTCACTGCCTTCTAATGTACGGCTAAAGTAATGCTCATACGTATTTGCCATATCAAAGCATGTATCAATCAGTGATTCATCATGGGAATCATTGAGCTGGATTGCTATGATGGTATTAAAGTAAAAACCGTTTTTTACGAGCGGTTCCTGCTGAAACAGATAGTTGTTGAAAATATAGGTTAAGATCACCAGAATGGTAGCCAGCACGAGTGCGGCTACGATTTTTTTCCGTTTATGATGGTTCAGGTTCATGAGTGTTTATCCTTTCTTTCAATTCATATAGGCATTTGCAGGGCAACATCAAATCACCTTTGAATTTTTACATGATTATAGTTAGGATATACATAAAGGCGGTGCAGTGTCAAGATGAAATGCGTGCAGATGAGCCGATATGCCTGTATGGACAGCAAATTGTATCATAAACGCGGCTGTTGCACCGGAGCAGTGGTTGTGTTATGATACAAGATGGTTATTGATGCCCATATGATAAAA
>ERZ1035006.2267-NODE-2267-length-11176-cov-16.948746_pt1 | contig 11176 bp, 10 predicted proteins | sample MGYA00520694_ERZ1035006 | MGnify/ENA primary metagenome ERZ1035006 (study PRJEB33766, sample SAMN09781746) | gut metagenome | biome: gut microbiome | host: Homo sapiens | place: Madagascar | study: EMG produced TPA metagenomics assembly of the PRJNA485056 data...
TAAGTCCCAACCAGCTATTCTTTCCTTCGGCTGGCTCTTCGCATTGATCCACTTGCACGCCTTTACGATGCTCACACCATCCGGAATCAACACATCGCCATTTGTCAGGGCATCAGCAAAGAGCTGATCCTTCTTTGCGGTGTTAAAAGAGTGCGCATTTATTGTGTTAATGAGCAATTTGCCCTCTGGTAATGAGGCCAATTCCGCCTTACTACCCAAAATCGTTAATGTTTTTAATCGAAACATAACTGTATTTGAATTTATTTTGTTATCTTCGCAGCCATAAACAGCGGGTTCCATCAGAATCCCTTCATTTCATGAACAAGAAACAACGATTATGACATACGATATTAATACTATATATACTAAGTATAAGCAGCTTACGAAAAAGCAACGTCAGCAACTCCTTACGGCTCTTCAGTCGCAAGGTATCAACATTGTGAAAATCGAAGCCTACGAATATGCTGATGCCCCAGGCATCAAACATCTGTTTTTCTATTTTGCAGAGGCTAGCAAAAAGCCATCCCCTACTTCATGCTAGACTATAATATAGGGGAACAGATTCTAAATGAAATCATATACCTTTAATTTTATTTTTTATGCAGACAACAGATAAAGGAAGTCCTATGCCACAAATAGTATATAAAAAGAAAATTATAATGTTTTTACCATACATAAACGTATATAAGCCTTTTTCACTTGTTTCTTCAAATACTCCAAACTCCATCAACAAGCTATTGCAACAAAAGAATCCTAAAATGTGTAACGCCATAACATAAAAAGAATCTTTTCCTATCCTTGAAATGCAGTTAACAAAGAATGACTTTTCTATTCGCTTTGCTAGGAATGTATAAACATAGATAATAGATAAACTTCCTAACACAAGCCATCCTATATCTTGAAAATCATTTTTTGCCATAGTCAATCGCACATGACTCAATATGAAACATTGAATAAAAGTAAGAAGACATACAGCCATCATCCAAGGATTATCAAATGCTACTTTCAATCTTTGCTTTACCAATCTTCCTATATTGATTAGGAACATAGCTGTTATAGCAACATTTACACGACTAATAGTAAAACCAAGTTTTTGAGTAAAAATACAACTAACAACAACTCCTAATAGCAATATTAAGAAAACTATCCATTGTTGCTTGATAGCATCTTCAATAAACTTGTTCACTATCCAAGCCAGCAAACTTAGACCAACCATGGAGTAAATCAATGTATATAAGAACCACATAGCGCCCATAACAAGTTCTCCACTTCCTGCACAAAGTAAAACTTTTCCACATCCAAGAACAATCTCCTTTAATCCATAGTGAATAAACGGGACACCTGTAGCAGGATGTAATCCACCCAAAGGATACCAGCCTATATTTACAAAAAGATTATGAGAAAGAACCGCACAAAGATATATTACAGTAGCAGGAATATAAAGAGACTTCAGTTTTCCTTTGATAAAAGGTACAGGATGAATCATCTTCTCCCACTTCAAATAATATCCAGCAACTATGAAGAATACAGCTACATTCCAAGGATTCATCATCAAGTTTGCTAACCATTCTGGGAAAAGAGACGTAGATTGATGAAAGATAACGATGCTAAGCATCGCACATCCTTTCAAAAAATCAACTGTTACATCTCTGCTATGCCCCCCCACAGACCGTCCGAAAACCTTGATTTTCTGCTGTTTATCACAGTTTTGAGGGCATATAAAGCCCTCTAAGCTAGTCTGGGAACCAGCTCTAAAATTTCGATTTCTAATAAAATTCATAATTGATGTGCTCAAATCGAGCGAAAATAAGTGATAGGAGGTCTAAAAATTAAGTTGTGGGGACCTCCTTCTTCCCCTTATGCCATCTTTGCGATCAATTGTGGAACGCCAAACATAGAGATGGCTCTACGCATGTTATAGGAGAGACAGATGAGGGCCATTTCGGCCTCCACCTTAACCTTCGTTTTCAATAAAAAGTAATATGCACCCAAAGTTCTTTTCATCGTTCCAAAAGGGTGTTCTGAGAGACACATTCTTTGCGACATTTTCTTCTTGTCTAAATGAAGTTTGTATGTCACTATCTTGTGTTCTTTAACTTCTCGTTTCATCTTCGTCATAGGAGGATGCTGATCATCATTCTGATTGCCAGAATCTACTGAGTAATACTGAGCTTTCATTATGAGAGTATCCTTATTGAAGTCTGCCTCTTTTATTCCACTGTCACACTCTTTGCCAGATTTCTCGGCATATCCACATCCAGTCCCTTATCCACAGCTACATAATAAGCAAGCAGCTGCAGCGGAACCACGCTCAGCAGCGGAACCAGCGCATTCAGAGTTCTTGGAATCTCCAGTACATTATCCGCAATCTCCGGCCCCACGTGGATATAGATACACGTATCCGTTTCACGGGCGATAGAAGAACCCACGCCGTTCACGATACCGAAAATCAGACCCGAAGCATATCTATAAATAGCTTAGGATCATGGCAATGATAACCGAATACATTAGCCCTTCTGATAAACCATGTTCAACTGGCTGATATATTGCTGAGGTGAAAATTTACTAAAGATTGTTTCTCGTGCATTGACGCTCAATTTATTCAAGACGTTTCTATCAGAATTAATTTTACTGATAGCCTCCACAATACAATCAGTGTCCTTAACTTTGATAAACAATCCATTATTACCATCAACAACAACTTCCGGAATAGAGCCTACTGGTGTTATTACAGGCACAATACCATAACTCATACATTCAAGTAATGACATCGGCAAACCTTCAAAATAAGTAGGCATAACTAAAACATCAAGGCTTCGCAAAAAATCGCACTTACTTTTTCCGGAAACTAAACCTACATAAGAAAAATTATCACCTAAAGATTGTATAAATCTAGGCAAGAACTCTCCTTCTGTTTGTTCTTTTCCTGCAAGAATTAACTTAAATGGGATTCCTGCTTCTTTTAATTTCACGCAACTAACCAACAATTCTGTCATACCCTTATTAGGCTCTATGCGACCAAGATAACCTAAGTTCAATGTCTTATCTGATTTTATGTTTTGCTCTTTAGCATAAAGTTCAGCATCCTTTAAGTCCACACAGTTAGGGAGGCTATAAACATTTTTAGCATGAAAACGTTCTTTCAAAATTTTCACCTCACTATCACTCAAAACAATAAAAGGAATATTCCATGAAAACACCTTCGATAAAATTCCTTTTAAGATAGCGGGAATCTTAGGAGAAGTCAAGAACAATCCTCCATGAATATGGACTACCATCTTATGTTTTTTATGCAAAGCATAATACATAAATGGTACATCACGTATGATTGATTTTGTATCAAGTGGAAAATTATAGTGTATAAGCGCATCAGAATGTGCATTAATAAATTTTGTCCATTTAAAAAATGAACCAATTAATTTTGTTATTCGATGCCAACCACCTTTTTCAGCGTCCTTCTTTCCTAATTCAAAATGAAGATACTTATAATTGGGATTATTATCTATTATAAATCTAGCTACACTTGATACACCGCTAACATTCTGCGTTGGGTCTAATGATGGTGACGTAATAATTATTTTTTTCATAAACATACATACAACTTTTAACATGAACGATTTACCTTTTCAAAGCATTCTTCAAAAAGTTCCAAGACTTAATTCGCTCTTCTTTTAAAATCGCATGAACTTTTTCATAATCTATAGTCCGATTAAGTATTGCTTCCAACTCTTCTGGATTATAATTTACAACATATCTATCAGAAAGTCCTACCAATTCTAACAGATTTTCCAATCTACTATTTTTACCATTTGGAGTAGCAAAAACGACGAATGGAGTCTTATATAGAAGACTAAAGACTAAACCATGAAAAGAATCCGTTATCACAAATTTAGCTCCAGCTAACTTTTTAATCCAATTTTCAACATCAGGAGGATAAGAATATCTAAATCCTGGAATAGGATACACATTAGTTATGGTCCTCAATGGAGCATTTATTTGCTTTGATATAAATTTTGCTGTCTGTTTAAATTCTGCTCTTCGATTAAACTGATAGCATATTATATCATTTCTCTCTGGTATCGTATCAACAATTTCTGGATATGATTCGTGAAGCATAGTAGGATCTAAAACCAATTGCGATTGTATATCAAATTCGTTAGCGAGCAATTTTTGACCTGCTCTTTCTCTAACAGAAATAAAATCAAATTGCAAAAGAGCCTGTTTTACCTTATCTTTGATTTGAGCATACTCTTTTGGCCATTTTTCCAGGCCTAAACTTGATGCATAAGAAACTCGGAGACATTCTTTCGAACCAAAATCCAAAAAATACGCCAAACACTTATCTTTGCTTATAAATGGGTTCCATACTTGATCACTTCCTACCAATAAACAATCACATTCTAAGTCTGCCTTCTTTAGTTCATCGTAAGAATGATACAAGATTGTCTGTTCTGGATAATACTCATTCATAAATCTAACTAAAGTTCTATCCTTATACAAAGAAAAGACATGTTTTATACCATGCTTTTCTTCTTGTCTAAGATTAATAATCTGAACTTCATGCCCAAGTTCTTTTAAAGCACGGCAGGTTGCATAGCACTGCATTATCGCACCATAATTCACAGAAAAGTGATATGTTATAAGTCCAATTTTCATACGTAAATTATTATCGTCCTACATTACTGTAGAACATATGTTTTACACTAAATTTATATTTACGTGAGTATTAGACACAAGAAAGAATAGCACTCATAATACCTATAAGTGCGACTGTAAAGTACGGCATTTTTATGTAACAGCTAAGATTTAAAAGTTTCATACACGTGTCCATAAGTCACAGTCTTTGCCGCTTAGCTGTTGAGACCAATTTCATTATCGGACTATGGGTGTTCCAGTAAAAATCGGCCTAAGATAGTGTTGTCTCAAGATTTTGTTGCTTACTTTTTTTCTCAAGACTAACTTTGTACCCAAGTTTCTTCATTTCTGCAGTCAAGTAAAACTTTCGCTTTTTCTCAATCTTGGCTTGCATATATTGAGCACCCAACTCATGGTATCTAGCACCTGTGCTGAGAATCAGATATACAGCAGTTAATTGAGAGTGTGCAACCGCAATCAAGGCACGTTTTTTTGACAGCCTTTACTTGTTTGTTAACGCGAGTAATTATTCTGCTTTTTTTACCAGTACTCTCATTATTGCCAGGGCAGATACCTGCCCAAGATGCCAAATGCTTCTCGGATGGGAAAGCAGACATGTCAAGGCCAATTTCTGAAACGAGGTCCTCGACTACCTTAGTATTGATACCAGGTATCTCCTTCAGTAATTCTAGCACATTGTCATACTTGATAAGTATTTCCTTGATACGCTTGGACAATTCATCAATGAGACCTTGCGTTTGAGCAATACTCTTACGAATCATCTGAAGCATATATACATGGTGCTCCTCGACAAAGCCAGCGCAATCCTCCAGATACTCTTGCGGACTAGCCGACAATTTCTTGTGATAAACACTTTCAATGTCAGCCATTGTTAACTTACGACCTTCGCAAAGCATATCTATCAAAGCAGTTGCCATAACACCAGAAGTATTAGCGACAACACTTGAAAGCTTGATTTTGCAGTCTTCCAAGACTCGCATTACTGGTTTCCAATAAACAACAATACTCACCATTGCTACATGAGTAATACCATTAGCTAACAGCCATTCTTTCATTTCTGTCAAACAACTCGTGAAGGTGTTAAAAGAGCGGGGCTCCTTGTGGATGCCCACACCACCAATTGTTGCCACCACCACCTTCAAATGGATGTCGATACCACAGCCTCGCTGGATCAACAGAGGGAATGTAACGTTAGTCATAATTGCTCAATGTTGGTTATACGCAACAAAGATAGCATTTTCCTTCCAATTTACATTCGCTCTGGTGTGTTTTTTTAGCTCATGGATATTTCATTTGTTATCAAATTTAACATATTCGCTATAATTTTTACGAATCGATGCAGCCACCTTATATTCTTTTTTATAAGAACCAACTCCAATAAGAATCACCGGAATATCATACTCAGGTATATTCATTTGTGATTTAATTTTTTGAGTTTCGCCGAATTTATGTCCCATTGTTAAAGGTATTGTTGCCAATCCTTTAGAATGAAGCGCGTAAAGAAGATTCATACCATATAATCCACCATCAACATAAACTTGATATAGTTCATTTATATTGTAATTTCGTTGATCTCCACAAACTAGAATTGCATATTGCATATCTTCATAAAAGCCTTTGCATCCACCTTGTAGCGAAAACATCTTATTTTTAAGTTCCTCTGACTCGTAAACAAAAATTGACCAAGGTTGTCTGTTGCATGCAGAAGGTGTTCTCTCGCATATTTTTAATGCCTCAATTATTTGTTCACGCTCTATCTTTGTTTGACCAAAATCTCGCACAGAAAAGCGTGATTGAGAAAACTCAGCAAAAGATGATTCGAGATGGGCTAGCGTTTGAGTCATATTTTTTACATATATTCCCCCAAGACCGGTATCTTTGAGTTCTGTTACTCTTGAAAATTTCTCTAAGGCACTATCTATCTCTTTCATATCTCCACCCAATTCTTTATTGAACAAAGAATACTTCTTGAGAACAGAAAACCACTCGGCTACCATTTCTTTAGATCCCCCAATCTTAAGATAGTGATAAAAGTCATTTATTATAGCCAAAGCCTTGGGTTTTCCAAATCCTACCTTAACATTACCTATAGACATACCTTTTTCTATGGCATGAACACGTATAGCCAAATCTGATTGTAATTTATGCCAATCTTGATAACGATCACTATTTGCTATATATTTGACATCAAACCTAGCTTTTCTAGCCAACTGAAACCATATTCTACAAAATAAGATTACAGATGATTCCTTTAAAAATTTAACAATAATATTCATCGTGCTATCACATTAAAAATTCTACAATATTTATCAATTAAAGACTTAGGCGAATAAACACTATTCACATATTCTTTCATTTTGCTTTTTAATTGATGATAATCATGAATTGAAGACTTAAGCTCTATTGCTTTAATCAATGTTTTTTCCAAATCATCAACATCATTTCTTCTAAACAAGAAGCCTGTAACTCCTTCAACCATCTCGTCAGAAAAACCAGACAAATCACTCGTTATTAAAGGCGTATTATAGTTCATTGCTATCTTAAATGGTCCACTTTGACTGATCACACGATATGGTTGAACAAAATAGTCAGCTTCCACAAACAAATCAGGAATTTCCTCATTTGCTATCATTCTTATTTCTGTTTCAAAAATTTCAGGATATCTAATAAGCGGTTTATAGGCTGTTTCCCAATTATTGCATTTTCCGGCAATTTTAACCCTTATATTTTTATATCCTTTCTCATAAACATTACAAGCTGCTTCAATAAGTAAATCTATATGTTTAGCATAATTAATGGAACCAAAAGAAAGGAAACGTACATTACGGTTATCATTTTCATTTATGCTGGCTTTACCAAAATCTTTGAGTCCAAGATATGTTTGGAAAATTTTAGATTTAGGATATCTTTCCTTAAAAAGAGCAGCCTGCGACTTAGAAAACATAACTACATTATGAAAGCGACCATAAACAATATCTCTTAAGAAATTGTAATACTTATAATGCCCCATTCCTTCATGAACTTTTCCCTGATGAGCAGTGATAATTGTATTCCTTGATGAAACCTTTAAAAAAAAGGCTAAAGCCCAAGGAGTTGATATCCCTATATTAAGGTATATAAGATCTGCCATAACAGCATTAACATTTTTTGCTAGCTTGTAATAGTTTACACAATTAGATGGATATCTTCCTCTAGCCGTAAAATATACGAAGTTAACTTTAAGATTCGGATTTTCATCTATTAGTTGTTTAAAATCAGCCTCCTTATATCTATTATTTCTGCCAAAAACGACAAACCAATAAATATCAAAATGCTTTAATAACCCTGACATAATTTTATAATCCATATCAGTATCTAAAAATGCATCAGGCGTTACCCAACATATTTTTTTTCTTCTAGAATTACACATACCAAACAAACTTTAAGAAATCGTTATGCAAAGGGTAGCTTTCAAAGATTCCAACAATGCATTTTCAAAATTTTCCTCCACCTTGATGCTCTTCTTCACCCCAGCATTCTCGCCAGCTTCCACATCACGATGACTATCACCAATCATATATGATTCCGACAAATCTATATTGAAGTCTTTAGCTGCCTGTAACAACAACCCAGGCTTCGGTTTGCGACAATCGCAATCAATTTTGTATTCTGGGCGTTCTCCTTCGAATCCTTTATCTGGATGATGAGGACAGATATAAATACCATCAACATAAGCACCTTCTTTACCCAAGAGGGTTGCCATTTTCTTGTGTATCTCCTTGAGTTCATCCCATGTGACCTCTCCTCTTGCTATCACAGGCTGGTTTGTGACAACAATCGCCAAATATCCACTTTGGTTAATAAGCTTAATTGCCTCAGCTACTCCTTCTATCAATTCAAAGTCATCTATATTGCGAAGGAATCCCACATATTTATTGATGGTTCCATCACGATCAAGAAATATGGCTTTCTGCTTGTTGGTAAGATTCTTAGCCTGAACAACACCATTTTTATAGTCAGCCTCCACTTGATGAAAACGTTCTGGAGTACCCATATCCTTTACATATTCAGGACTGTCATAACAGAACATCATGTTTGAGCCACATAAAGGTTTGAGTATCTGTCGGTCCAAGTCAACCTTTCCTTGTGGAAATCCAGACTCTTTGTTGATTTCAAGAGATTTCAAACTAATATCCAAAGCCTTAGGATCTATCACATGAAGACCAGCATTCACACGATTGTCATACCACTGTGGACGTTCATCTTCCTTGGCAAGCCATTTCTCTACATGACCGTTTTCATCAGCAAAGATCAATCCACTATCGTATGGATGCGAGTTGGGATGGGTAAAAAGAGTAACAAGGCCTCCATGATTCTTATGGAACGCAACCATACGATTGAAATCAACATCGAATGCTGCATCCGCATTCAAGAGAAGGAAAGGCTCTTCACCTATTTTTTTCCTCAATCTAAACAAAGCACCAGCATTGCCAAGTGGTGACTCTTCTACAAAATAATCTATCTTTGCCCCAAACTGACTGCCATCTCCAAAATAAGCAATAATCTTATCGGCTAGATAACCTACGGTCAAAATGATGTCTTTAAAACCTTGCGCACAGAGAGATCTTATTTCTCGCTCAAGGATAGGCATACCTGCCACAGGAATCAGTGGCTTTGGCATGTCAGGAAAAAGCTCTGCGATACGGGTTCCTCTACCGCCCGCCATAAGTATTGTTTTCATACGAGTTTTATTTTGAACACGAAACTCTCGAATAACACGAATTGATATAAATCCGTGCGATTCGTGTGATCCGTGTGAGTTTATCAATTACCAAAGAACTTTTCTTCCAACATCAAGCACAAGCAATGATATACAGGAAGATGAAGTTCCTGAATCTTATAAGTCTCAGTCTCAGGAACATGAATACAAACATCTGCGAATGTTTCCAGCTTGTTTTCGTTCTGACCGGTCAGACCAATCACCTTCAATCCCTTAGACTTTGCAGCTACTGCTGCATAAAGAACATTCTTACTATTACCAGAAGTTGAGATACCCAAGAAGACATCCCCAGCTCTACCCAAACCATTCACCTGCTGAGCGAAGATCAAAACAGGAACAGCATCATTCATAAATGCTGTAGTCAAAGAAGGTTCTCCAACCAAAGAGATAGCAGGAAGCGAGCCTTGCAGATGATCAGCCAACACAGTACCCATCTCTGCATCAATCTGCATGAGTCTGTCAATTTGAGCAGCATAAATCTTACGCTTCAGTTTGAATTCCTTCATCAGTTCACCAACAATATGCTCTGAGTCTGATGCAGAACCACCATTACCAGCTACCAACAACTTACGTCCAGCCGAATAAGCTTCCTCCAGGATTTGGTAAGCTTTCAATATATCCTCTTTACAACTCTCCAACTGTGGATAACGTTGTACCAAAGTTTCAATATGTTTATCCATACTCTTACCCTTTATTTATACTGTACCTTATTCAATGCTGTTACATTATCTGTTGGATAAATCTTCCATCCATGAGCACCACCATCTGAGAACTGGAATGGCATCACAAAACCATTAAGTTTCTTCAAAGCCTCTTCCACTTCTTTTTTACGGGTAGGTTCTACCACAAACATGATGAAACCACCACCTCCGGCACCAGAAACTTTACCTGCCTTAGCACCAGCAGCCATCGCAATATCCATTGCTTCCTGAATCATAGGATTGGTGATGTTATTTGCCATCTTCTTCTTGTTTTCCCAACCTTCACGGAGGATATCAGCAAATCCATCAATATCACCCTTCAAGATAGCAAGTTTCATATCCTTGGCACTCTGTTTAATCTTATGCATAGCTTCCACAGCATCATTGTCACCATGAGAAGTATTTTTCTTTTGCTCCTCAATGATAGCAGCACTACTACGGCTCTTACCTGTAAAGTAAAGAAGCATACTTGCTTCCAACTCATCAATAATCCATCGCTTAATCTTCAACGGATTTACGATTACGATATCGTTCTGCAAGAACTCCATGTAGTTGAAACCACCAAAAGCAGCAGCATACTGATCCTGCTTGCCACCTGACAATCCCAGGTCTTTACGCTCAATCTCATAAGCAAGTCGGGAAATTTCATAATCACCCAATGGCAAACCAAGCCACTCTACAAATGCCTTCAAGATACAAACCACCATGGTAGATGATGTACCCAAGCCTGAACCTGCAGGAGCGTCATTGTAAGTAGTAATCTTGAAAGATTTAGCACTAACGCCAAAATCCTTTACCACTCGATTATATACTCCCTTGATGAGACTTGCCTCACCATCAATCTCCAAACTTTCAGCCATCGAATAACTCTTGTTACAATGCGCATCAAACGCATTGATAGTTATCTGATTATCATCAGTTTCTTCAATTGTACAATATGCATACAAATTAATTGTTGCATTTAATATCAAACCTCCGTATATATCGCTATATGGCGAAACATCGGAACCACCTCCAGCTAAACCTAGACGGAGGGGAGCTTTACTACGTATAATCATAT
>ERZ1035006.2268-NODE-2268-length-11173-cov-27.705792_pt1 | contig 11173 bp, 11 predicted proteins | sample MGYA00520694_ERZ1035006 | MGnify/ENA primary metagenome ERZ1035006 (study PRJEB33766, sample SAMN09781746) | gut metagenome | biome: gut microbiome | host: Homo sapiens | place: Madagascar | study: EMG produced TPA metagenomics assembly of the PRJNA485056 data...
CGTGTAACTATCTTGTGCGGACAGGTACAAGCTTTGCGGAGCTGATCGAGGCTGCAGGTGGATTCTTACAGGATCCGGAGAAAATCATTGCCGGTGGCCCGATGATGGGAAAAGCTATCTATGATTTGAATATCCCGGTTACGAAATCTTCATCTGCAATTCTCTGTATGACAAAGGATGAGGTTTCTGAATATGAGCCAAGCAACTGTATCCGCTGTGGCAGATGTGTGGAGGTTTGTCCGGGAAGAGTGATGCCGAACAAGCTTGCGACTCTGGCAAGTCAGGGAGATCTCGAAGAGTTTCAGAAGTTGAATGGTATGGAATGTTGTGAGTGTGGCTGTTGTTCGTATGTATGCCCGGCGAAGCGGCATCTGACGCAGACAATCGCTGGTACGAGAAAAGCCATTTTGGCAAGTCGTAAGAAATAGGAGGTGCGAGAAAGTGGAACAGGAAAATTTGAAATTGAAGGTCTCTGCTTCCCCGCATGTGAGAAGCAAGGCGACAACATCGGACATTATGTTTGATGTTGTGATCGCATTAGTTCCGGCAACTGCATTTGGTCTGTACATTTTCGGCTGGTATGCAGCGTTACTGGTAGCGGTTTGTATCGGAAGCTGTGTTGGATTTGAGGCATTGTATCAGAAATGCATGGGCAAGAAGGTAACAGTTGGAGATTTCTCAGCGGTTGTAACAGGATTGCTGCTTGCATTGAATCTTCCGCCAAATCTTCCAATCTGGATGGCGATTGCCGGTTCGGCATTTGCAATTATCATTGTTAAGCAGCTTTTTGGCGGACTTGGACAGAACTTTATGAACCCGGCACTAGGAGCAAGATGCTTCCTGCTGCTGTCGTTCTCCCGTTATATGACGAACTTTATCTACGATGGTGTGGCAACGGCAACTCCGCTTGCAACTCTGAAGCTTACCGGTATGGTGAACTTAAGAAGTATGTTTTTAGGATATACGGCAGGAACAATCGGAGAGACATCTGCAGTTGCACTTTTGATCGGAGCGGTATATCTGCTTATCAAGCGTGTTATCAGTCCGAAGATTCCTCTTATCTATATAGGAACATTTGCGGCAGCAATCGCGATTTATGCTACAGCTAAGGGATATAATGTTCCGGTGTTCACCGCGGCACATCTGTGCGGTGGTGGTCTGATGCTTGGAGCATGGTTCATGGCAACCGATTATGTGACAAGTCCGATTACATCTGTGGGCAAAGTAATATACGCAATTGGTCTCGGACTTCTGACATTTGTTCTTCGTATCTTTGGAAGCAGTGCAGAGGGTGTTTCATATTCTATTATCATTATGAACCTGTTAGTACCATTGATTGAGCGAGTAACGGTTCCGAAGGCATTTGGTGAAGGTGCGGAAGTGAAGGATAAGAAGCAGGCAAAGCTTGAAGCAAAGACGGAAAAGAAAGAAGCAAAGGCGGCCGCTAAGGCAGAGGAAACTTCTGCGGGTGATGAGAAAGAGCCAAAGAAGAAAGACAAGATGGATGTCAAGGGCATCGTGGCTGCGATTGTTGCAATCTGTGTGATTACAGTTATAATGGGTGCTGCATTAGGTGGTGTATACAGTGTGACAAAAGACCCAATCGAGAAGGCACAGGAACAGGCAAAGAACGATGCATATGCAGCGGTTCTTCCACAGGCAACCCGTGTGATGAGCGTGGAGGAAGATGGCAGTGTGATTGAGAAGATTAATCCGCTTCTTTCATCTCTTGGATTTGAGAATGTGACGATTGATGATATATGTGTTGGCGGAGATGACGCGAACAACACGCTGGTTGGATATGTTGTACTCGTAACAAGCTCAGAAGGATATGGTGGAGATATTCAGATTGCAGTAGGTATGGATACCGATTATAAGATTACCGGGCTTTCCTTCCTGACATTAAATGAAACAGCAGGACTTGGTATGGAGGCCGATACCGATGCATTCAAGCAGCAGTTTATCGGTAAATCCGTTGATCAGTTTACATATACAAAGACCGGATCTACACAGGATAGTGAGATTGATGCGCTGTCAGGTGCAACAATCACAACTTCTGCAGTTACAAATGCCGTGAATGCGGCACTTCGTACAATCCAGTATTTGACGGCAGGAGGTGCACAGTAACATGGGAAAGATAACAGAGCGATTAAAAAATGGTATTATTACCGAGAATCCTACATTTGTGCAGATGCTTGGTATGTGTCCGACACTTGCGGTTACGTCATCTGCAATCAACGGACTTGGCATGGGACTTACGACCATGGTTATCCTGACAATGAGTAACTTTATGATTTCCCTGCTTCGGAAGCTGATTCCGGACAAGGTGCGTATTCCGGCATATATTGTTATTATTGCTTCGTTTGTAACGATTGTACAGTTTTTATTGCAGGCATTTATTCCAAGCCTGAACGACAGTCTGGGAATCTTCATTCCACTGATCGTTGTAAACTGTATTATTTTGGGAAGAGCAGAGAGCTATGCTTCAAAGAATCCTGTGATTCCATCAATTTTTGATGGTATCGGTATGGGACTTGGATTTACAGTCGGACTTACCACAATCGGTATCATTCGCGAGATCCTTGGCTCCGGCAGCATCTTCGGATTTAGTTTTGTAAAAGCTGTTGAGAATTTTGCTGAGAGTCATGCAAGTGAGAAGGTTTTCCAAATCTTGTCCGATCAGGGATTGTTCCAGCCGGCAAGTATTTTTGTATCGGCACCGGGCGCATTCCTTGTACTGGCATTTATCATTGCGTTTATCAACCGTCGCCATATCAAGAAGGCAAAGAAGACGGGCGAAAAGGCAGAGACATGCAGACTGGCGGATTGCGCAAGCTGTGCAAATGCCATGTGTGCAGGCAAGGGAAAGGAGGAGTAGGATATGAATATTATTTTGTTAGCGATATCCGCCGCTCTTGTGAATAACGTTATCCTGAGCCAGTTTATGGGTATCTGTCCGTTTTTGGGAGTATCAAAGAAGGTAAGTACCGCAGCCGGTATGGGCGGTGCGGTTATCTTCGTTATGACGATTGCTTCGGCGGTGACGAGCGTGATCTATCATTTTGTGCTTGTACCACTCAAGCTTTCCTATCTGAACACGATTGTATTTATCTTAGTCATTGCAGCACTGGTACAGTTTGTGGAGATGTTCTTGAAGAAGACAATTCCATCGTTGTATGAAGCATTGGGCGTGTACCTGCCATTGATTACAACGAACTGTGCGGTTCTCGGTATCGCATTAAAGAATGTACAGGATGAATTAAACATCGGAGAATCTATCATCAACGGTATGTTCTCTGCAGTCGGATTTGCGATTGCGATTATCGTAATGGCAGGTATCCGGGAGAAGATTGACAAAAACGATATACCGGAAAGCTTCAAAGGAGCGCCGATCGTGCTGATCACAGCCGGTCTTATGGCAATCGCTTTCCTTGGATTGAACGGATTGATTTAGAGGAGGCGGGAAAATGGGAGCATCGATTTTGTATGCGGCTGCAGTCATTGGAATTGTCGGAATTTTAGCCGGAATCCTCCTGGGTGTAGCGAGCGAGAAGTTCAAAGTAAAAGTAGATGAAAAAGAAATCAAAGTACGTGAGGCATTGCCGGGAAACAACTGTGGAGGTTGTGGGTATCCGGGCTGTGATGGTCTTGCGGCAGCAATCGCAAAAGGCGAAGCAAAGCCGGACGCCTGTCCGGTCGGTGGCGAAGCCGTAGCGAAGAAAATCGTGGAGATTGTCGGAGGAGAAATCGACAGTGTCAGATATGTCGCGCATGTAAAATGTGCAGGAACCTGCGAGAAGGCAAAGGATGTTTATGACTATGTCGGACCTGAGGATTGCCAGATTGCAGCCAATGCACCGGGCGGCGGACCAAAGGGCTGCAGTTTCGGATGTCTTGGTTATGGTTCTTGTAAGCGTGCCTGCCAGTTTGATGCGATTTCCATCGTAGATGGTGTGGCAGTTATTGATAAAGACAAATGTAAATCCTGCGGACAATGTGTACTTGCCTGTCCGAGACACATTATCGAGATGGTGCCGGAAGATGCCGGTGCAATTGTTGAATGCAATTCAAAAGAATTTGGTAAAGACGTAAAGGCGGTCTGCAGTGCAGGCTGTATCGGTTGTGGTCTGTGCCAGAGAAATTGTCCACAGGGTGCGATTACAGTGAAGGATCATCTGGCTGTTGTTGATTACGAGAAATGTACCGGTTGTGGCACATGTAAGGAAAAATGTCCGGTCAAGATTATTAAATAATTTTACGAGAGGGAAGATATGGGAAGAGATTACGTTATTATCACAGATTCATCGAACGATTTGCCTGTCGGTTATGCCGAGGAACAGGGTGTCGTGATTATTCCAATCAGCTTTGAGATTGGTGATGAAGTATTCGATGGAAGAGAGAAAACTTTGACAAAGAAAGAGTTTTATGACCGTATGCGTGCGGGACAGGGAACGAAGACAGCGGCACCGAATATCAACGATATCGAAGAGGAGTTTGAGAAGGCACTGTCCGCAGGAAAAGACGTATTATTCACCTGTCTTTCTTCAGGTATCAGCAGCACGATCAACAATGCGTTTGTATGTCGGGAAGAAATGCAGGAGAAGTATCCGGATGCGGAGATCTGTGTGTTTGATTCCATCTGTGCGAGTGGTGGACATGGGTTGTTGATTTACCATGCAATTGAGAACAAGAAAAAGGGTATGTCAGCCAAAGAAAATATGCAGGCACTCGAAGAATTAAAGCATCATATTGTACACAAATTCACGGTGGATGATCTTACATATTTGCAGAGAGGTGGACGTATCTCTAAGACAGCAGCTGTTATCGGCGGTATGATTCAGTTGAAACCGGTTCTGCATGTAGATACGGAAGGCCGGCTTGCTGCAGAGAGTAAGGTGCGCGGTCGAAAGAAAGCATTAAATCAGCTGCTTGCAGAGATGGATATCTGTACAGGAAGCTATGCGGATAAGCAGGATGTGGTACTGATTTGTCATGCGGATTGTCCGGAGGATGCAGAGTATGTCCGTGCAAAGGTGGAAGAGAAGTATCATCCGAATAAAATCATCATGAGTGAGGTCGGGCCAATCATCGGAGCGCATGTCGGGCCGGGAACGATGGTACTTATTTTTGAAGGTGACAAGCGATAAGCTTGTGCATATACTAACTATAAAAAGCGAAGGTATGAGATGCGCTTTTTAGAGTTAAAAGAAAAAGAAGTTATTAATTGTAAGGATTGCAGGCGGCTCGGCTATGTTGCCGATGTCGAATTTGACTGCGAGACAGGGAAGATTCTCGCAATCATCGTTCCGGGACCGGGCAAATTATTTTCCTGCTTTGGTTCGGGAACGGAATATTACATCCGATATTGCAATATCGTTCGCATTGGACCGGACATTGTTCTGGTCGACATCGATGCCTGCGATATACGGAAAATTCAGGGAGGAAAGGAATAAACATATGAAGTGCCCATTTTGCGGAGATGATAATACGCGTGTGATTGACTCAAGACCAGCAGATGACAACGAGGCAATCCGTAGAAGACGACAGTGTGATGAATGTGGGAAGCGTTTTACCACCTATGAGAAGGTTGAGACGATTCCTTTGATCGTAATTAAGCGTGACAAGAATCGCGAGACATATGACCGTTCCAAAATCGAGTCCGGTGTTGTACGATCCTGTCACAAACGCCCGGTATCCGTGGATCAGATTGAGGCATGCGTGGATGAAATCGAAAACAAGATTTTCAATCTTGGTGTGCGTGAGATTGAGAGTGAGAAGATTGGTGAGATCGTGATGGATCAGATTCGTGACCTGGATCAGGTCGCTTATGTACGTTTTGCCTCTGTGTATCGTCAGTTTAAAGATGCGGATACCTTTATGAGTGAGCTGAAAAAACTACTGGATACAAAGTAAGCGTAACGGAAAGGGATGCTATGAACTATATCAAATTGATCGAGGGCGTAGAAGGTGAGATCATCGAGAAAAAATCTCGTTTTATTGCGCAGATTGCCCCGGTCGAAACGGAAGAAGAAGCGTATGCATTTATTGAGAAGGTCAAGAAGAAGCATTATGATGCAAGACATAACTGCTTTGCGTTTTCTATAGGTGCGGAAATGCCGTTCCTTCGGTTTTCGGATGATGGCGAACCTCAGGGAACTGCCGGAAAACCGATGCTGGAGTTGATTCAGAATTCCGGAATCCATGACATCTGTGTGGTTGTAACACGGTATTTCGGAGGCACATTACTTGGCACGGGTGGACTTGTCCGGGCGTATACGCAGGCAACGAAGGAAGCCTTAGAAGCATGTACGACGAAACTGATGCAGCAATTACTCCCAGTTCTGATTCGGACGAATTATACGGATATGGGGAAGATACAGTATATTTTGAATACGAGACAGGTTGCAATCATCAATACGGAGTTCGCAGAGGATGTGATATTTACTGTACATATTCCGGTTGATGATGCAAAGGCGGTTTTAAAAGAAATTACAGATGCAACGAATGCGAGAGCGCAGATCGAAGAACAGGACGAGATTTTTGGATGATCTCGTCCGTATTTGTATTTCGTATTAAAAAATGTACAGAATGAAGAAATACAGAATTGAAAAAAGTAATAAGATCGGAAGTATCTTGGCAAGTGTCTGGCTTTTCTTTATAAACAAAGACAGAAAGATTGAAAATACAAAAGCACCGATGCTGATCAGGCTGACAAAAGGCAAGGTTGTTGTTCCATAAGCAATGAGATTACAGATGATGCCGATTATATATACCGGAAGTATAGAGGCTAAAAGAGTGGTATACTGGATGCCGCGAATCCGGTTGGCGGATAATGCAATGTAGATGCCGCGTTCTCTGTCCTGCAAGAACATCATAAGACCGAACAGACACGAAAATATTGCAAGCAGACAGGTAAATTCCTGTATTGGAAGCATCATTCGATACGTGTTTTCTTTGTAGTCATATGCACCATTTGTGGTTGAGGACATGCGGAAAATCGTTTCACTGTTCATATATTCCTGCATCTTCTGCTGCAATTTTTCGTCAAGTGCAGAATCATTGATTGTGTCTACAAGGATTTGCGGGGATGCCGTTTTGAATATATAGTGGAAAAATGTTTCACTGATTGCCGCAGATAAAGTTCCGGCCGGTGTTTCATACAAGGCGATTTTTACAATATCGGAGCCGTTAATGTAAGCAGCAAAGAAATTGTCCGGTACAACAAAACCGCATTCTGCTTTCCCTGCCTGAACATCGTTGATCAGTTCGGATGGACTATCCGTGTAGTAAAAATGGTATAGAGAAGAGGATTGATCCAATTCATTCCGGAGAGCGGTGGTATAGGAATCCTGTTCTTCCATATATACAGCAACCAGAATCTCAGTGGACTGGCTTTTAGCAGGAAGCAGTTGATAGACAATCGTCATTATAATAAGTGCCGTCAGCATTCCGATATATAATTTTCGTTTTAGTATCCGCTTAAAAGCGACGATCATTCGATTCATAATATACTCCATAGTTAAAATAGTGCACGACCTAAAAACTGCATTGCATAATGTCCGGGAAGATATGGACTGATTGTCTGGATTACTTTTGGAAGCAGGGCATCAGGCAAAAGTCCACCACCGCAATAAGCCAGCACTAACACAATGAATAATACGCACATATTTGCTGAAAATGTACTTCTTGAAAAAGTTGCAATGCCGGAAATAAGAAAAGCAATTGCAAAAATCACAGGAAACACAAGCAATAGTCCCATCGGGTTTATTTGTTTCGACCAGATGCTGACACTGATATAACATGGCAGGAAGGCAATATACAGTGCAAGCAGTGTGCTGATAATATTCGCAATCCATATATGTGTTGTATTCATTCGGAAGAGCTGCATATATTCTTTGATTCCTCTGCCGGTACCTTGCAGATAGGGGATTAGAATAAATGCAGTGAAGCATAAACTCAGAAGAACAGCAAAAACGACATAATGCTCGGGCAGCGACAGACCACCGGCATTTTCGGCATGAATGGTTTCTACATAGTTGTCTTTATTTAATACACGGTCAAGCAGAACAAGATTGACCCGGTTGTTGATCCGGCGAACCTGATCGCTGTCGTAATTGTGGGCACGCATAGTGTCAAGCCCACTGTAGATGCCTGCCTGTGCGGTTCCGAGCAGCCCTGCATAGGACATGAAAAGCTCATTTATCACATAAGAGGAAAAAGATGAGTTATCGTAGACAACAATGTCAAGCGGAAGGTTCGTGCTGTCCATGATTCCGGAGAAGAAGTTCTCGGGAACGATGATTAGGAAGAGTATTTCCCTTTGTTCCAGCAACCGGTATCCTTCATCAACACTTGTCACCTGCCGTAGTTGTACGGTTTCCTGCATACCTTCGAGATCTTCGAGCATGCCGAGACCGAGCGATGTCCAATCTGCATTGTCTTCTTCCGGCAGATAATAACCGATGGAAACGGCAGAGAACAGATTCTCTTTGTACAGATGCCCGGACATATAAAATCCGGCTGCCCCGGTTACAAGCAACAGCAATAAAACAGACACAAGCAAGTGTGGTAGATAGTGCGTCAGTCGTTTTATGTTTGCACGGATGTAATTAACAGAGATTGTAAATCGAGACATAATTTCCCTTCGTTATCTTCGTAATAAATCAATATAGCTGGTTCCCTCCGGTAGCGCGGATGCATTTGTAAGTGTTCCGTTTTGAAGTAGATAAACATGGCTGCAAAACTGGAACACAGCTTCTTCATGTGAAGCAATCAGAATCGAATTGCCGAGGCTGAGATAGTATTGCATAAACTGCAATGCATCCTGTTTGGCAGGAAGATCAAGTGCTGCAAATGGCTCATCCATCAAAAGAATTTGTGGATGTTCCAAAAGTGCACAGGCAAGACTTAGACGTTTTTTCATGCCGCCGGACATATTTTTCACAGGGGTATCAAGAAAATTCTGAATCCCAAGCTTGCATAATGGCGGGGTGGTTAATAAACTTAAAATCTCAGGCTTCTTTTTGTTTGTCCACATGCGGAGATTGTCAATTGGCTTTAATTCGTCAAAAAGCGGATTTTCCTGCGGAACATAGCCAAAACGGACTTTGGAACCTGCAGAATATTTTTTTGCAATACAGGAAAGCAGCGTGGATTTTCCAGAACCGTTAGCCCCAAGAATCCCAATTGCACTTCCGTCTGGAACCACAAAGGAAATGTCATTTAGTACCTGCTTTTTTCCGTAAGATTTTGATATATGTTCGATTTGAAACATAAGTGCTCCTTTATATATGCGTAACTGATACTATAAAAATAAGATAGCATTTTTATAGTAGTTATACAAGTAAAAAGCAAGGATATGTAGATTTTCTCTATGGACTTTAGAATGTAAATTTGCTATAATTTCAATAAATATGAGTATATATGTCGATCCGGGATGAGAGACAGAATATAGATATGACAGTGTAGAAAATACGATTGATACGAGGTGATAGATTCATGAATGGAACCAGATTAGCAAAAAAGAACGATTTAGCGGTGAAAGTGATGGCAGCATTTGCGATTGCCAAGATTATTGTACTGATCATCAATCATAAAACACAAAAAGGGTTTGTACCACTGCTGGTATTATTTGCTTTGTTTGCAGTTGGAAATATTGTATTCCAGATAATCAATGACCGAAGCGAATTGACGAAGTTTACATCCATTACTGTATTTGCAGTGCTGGTAATTAGTTCAGCGTTTGTATCCGGTTCTGTGATGGACGCACTTCCGGTTTTTATAGCAATCGGCATGTGTATTATTTATATGGATACATTACATATTCGTATTACCTGTGGAATCTCAACGCTTGGTATTCTGATTCAGACGATTATTCAAATCGCAAATCATGGATTGGCATCATCCGTGACATGGGTAGAAATCCTGCTTTTGACGATTATCTTTACGATCGGTATTTTGATGGCATGTAACATTACTTTGCGGGAGCAGGAAACGGATCGTCAGGAAATCGAATATCATGTTGCTTATCAGGAAGAAATCACAGAGAACATGGTAAAGGTTGTGGATAATGGAAATGCACATATCGAACAGCTTCAGTCAAAGCTCGATAATTTTCAGGCTGCGACAGCAGAGGTTACGAAGTCTGTAGATGCGATTTCCACAGGCGTTACAGACACGGCAGAGAATATGGAAGTGTCAACAACGATGACACAGCAGATTCAGGATATTATTGATAACCTGATTGATGTCAAGGATAACACGGTACAGTCAACACACAGAGCAATCGAATCCGTAAAGTCCGGTTTAGATATTATTGAAAGTTTGAAAGACAAATCCGATGATATCAATGTAGCAAATGAAGATGTGACCCGCGTATCCGAAGAACTCTGTGAGAAAATTCAGTCCGCAGAGGAAATCACGCAGATTATCTATCAGATTTCAAGTCAGACAAACCTGCTTGCATTGAATGCAAGTATTGAGGCCGCACGTGCAGGTGAGCAAGGCCGTGGATTTGCTGTTGTTGCAGATGAGATTCGGAAGTTAGCGGATGATACAAGAAGTTCGATTGACAGTATCACACAGCTTCTGAAGGGCGTGACAGATCTTGCTAACCATACATCCGATCTGGTACGCCGGAGCGTAGCAGCGGTATCGGAGCAGGCAAAATATATCGAAGCGGCAGACGGAAGTTTTCAGACGATTGCAGGTGTAGTAGAAGAATTGTCCGGTGATATGAAGCAGCTTGATAAGATTTCCGGCAATCTGGATGCTTCCAATAATTCGATTATTGACGGTCTTGCCAATCAGCAGGCAGCAAGTGAGGAGATTGCAGCAAATGCACAGTCTTCGGCAGATCTTTGTGAGACAAACTTAAATGAGTTAAATGGCGTTATTGCCGAATTAAACGAGATTGCCAAGATTATCGGAAGTCTGCGGGCAGCAGATCTTGATGAGATTAACAAGATTCTGGAAGAGACAACGGTTCAGACTGATGAAAGCGGAGACCGGACGGATTATTCAGATTATTTTTCAGAGAATAATGGACAGGCGGCAGAGATTCCGACAATTGTATCCGCAGAAGAGACAGAATCAGAGGAAGCGAGTCAGACAGAAGCGGATGTGGTTGAAGAAATTCACGAAGATTTTGGACCGGAAGAAGCTGAGTTGAATG
>ERZ1035006.2270-NODE-2270-length-11169-cov-3.369264_pt1 | contig 11169 bp, 6 predicted proteins | sample MGYA00520694_ERZ1035006 | MGnify/ENA primary metagenome ERZ1035006 (study PRJEB33766, sample SAMN09781746) | gut metagenome | biome: gut microbiome | host: Homo sapiens | place: Madagascar | study: EMG produced TPA metagenomics assembly of the PRJNA485056 data...
AAGGATTCCCTAAAAGACCGGATGCAGGGGCTGACCTCCGGGGCAGAGGATTATATGGTAAAGCCTTTTGAAGTGGTGGAACTTTTGGCACGGGTTAATATTGTGCTGCGCCGCTATCATAAGATGGAGCAGAAGATTACTTTTATGGATATTGAATTAGACAGTGAAAATCAGGTGGTGACAAAGGCAGGAAAAGAAGTGGAGCTTACGCCAAAGGAATTTGAACTCTTAGAAATTCTGATGCGCAACCGGAATATTACACTGTTCCGGGAAAGAATCTATGAAGAAATCTGGGGAACGGAATATTCCGTAGAGTCAAGAACCTTAGACCTTCATATCCAAAGATTACGGAAAAAACTGAATCTTGGAGCGGAGCTTAAAACAGTATTTAAGGCAGGATACCGGTTAGAGGATAAAGCATGAAATTTCGATATAAAGTATTAATTACAAATTTAATCCTGCTTTCAGTCAGTCTGGGACTGGTGGGCTATCTGATGATACATAAGAATTTTGAACTGGCGAAGGAAACACAGATTTCTAATGCAGTCATTCAGAATAATCTGGTGCAGTCCTCGGTGGAATATGAAGTACTTCAGGCGTTGAACCGGGAAGAGTCGGTAAAGGGCGCACTTCCAGACATTGGAGCACAGGTCAGCAGCGGTATGCGGGCAGAAAATGTGACATTTTTTATTTATTATGGGGATAAGCTGGTTTATAACGAAACAGAAGAAAATGCCAATTTAAAGAAAGTCTGGGAAGCACAGCAGGAGGATGGAAATAAGAACTATGCCATCTTTGAAGAGGACGGTCATTATTATATTTATGTGACGGCAGCCAGTAAGGTAGGAGATGAGAACCTCTGCATGATCAGCAGAAGTGATGTGTCCGATGCCTACGCATTAAGAGACCGGGAAATCCGTTATTTCCGGCTGATTCTTTTCATTTGCCTTATGATAGAATCTCTGCTTATTTATGTTATCAGCCGGTATCTGACCAGACCATTGGAGCAGTTGAACCGGGTGGCAGAGGAGATTACCGATGGCTCTTATGAGACGAGGATTACAGTAAAGAGTCAGGATGAAGTAGGACTTCTGGCAGAAAACTTTAACCGGATGGCGGAAGCAGTTTCGGAAAAAATCGAAGAGCTTCAGGGAATGGTACGGAAAAGGGATCAGTTTGTAGCAGATTTTACTCATGAGATTAAGACGCCGATGACTTCTATTATCGGTTATGCAGATACCATGCGTTCCATGGAGCTTCCAAGGGAAGAACAGTTGCTGGCATTAAGTTATATCTTTTCCGAAGGCAGACGGTTGGAGCGGATGTCGGGAAAGCTCTTTGATTTGATTTATTTAAGAGAACATGAAATGGAAAAGGAAGCAGTTCAGGTTGAAAATGTCAGCCATGAAGTACTTAAGGTAGTCACACCGTCCCTTGAGGCAAAAGGGCTTGCGTTAAAGGAAAATATCGAGTCGGCAGTACTGTACGGAAATAAAGAACTTCTGGTGACTGCACTGGTGAATTTACTGGATAATGCAAGAAAAGCATCCAAAGAGCATGGTGTCATTGAATTTAGCGGAAAGAGAATACAGGAAGAGGAAAATCCATTTTATTATGAACTTTCCGTAAAAGATTATGGAATCGGCATGACCAAGGAAGAGACAGAGCGGATTTGCGATGAATTCTATATGGCAGATAAATCCCGGGCAAGACAGGAAGGCGGAGCCGGAATCGGAATGTCATTGGTGGCATTGATTTTAGAACATCATCAGGCGGAACTTATCGTAGAAAGTGAGCCAAAGAAGGGGACGAAGATGCGGATATGTTTCAGAAAAGAACAAAATTAAAGATAAAAGGAAGTGCCTGTGGAATGATAGCAGGGACATTTCTGGTGGTACTGACAGGAATTTTTCTGCCGGGAATTCTGATTGAAGGGCAGGAACGTAAAGCAGTGGGAGAAGTGCAGGCGGTTCCGGCACAGTATATAGCTTCCGATTCCCTGCTGGCAAAGGAGGCATCGGAAAGCCTTAAGCTTAATGACCGTATCCAGCTGATTACCGGGCAGTGGGAGAGTGAGACACAGGAAGCCTATTCCTATGAGATGACTTTAAAGGATTACGAGGCAGCGGCACTGGCAAGAGACAGTATGGAAGCCATTTATCAGAAAGGGCAGTATCCTTCCGATTTAGCTTCTTCTTATGCCAACTGGTATACCTGGGAAGCATTTCCGGAGAAAGCAGTGGATACCACATTTCACACCTACAGTGCTTACTACTGGAAGCTTGTTTTTACAAAATATGACGGCACAGAGAAGCATATGGTATTTCTCTTAGAGGATGGCACCGTTTTACTGGCTGAGGCAGAAGGAGAAGATATTTTATCGGAGACGGCAGCAACAGAGGAAACTTCCTCATCTGGTAAAGATGATGGCGAAGAGAAAGAAAAAACAGTGGAGAAAGAGCTGGCAGAACAGCTTTCCTACACGGGGTTGGACGTAGCCGGACTGAGGATAAAATCCAATAACATACAGGAAGAAAAGGATGCCTCATACCGGTACTTTGAACTCTATGATAAAACAAGATTTATCTATGGAATCAGCACAATATCCGATAGCCAAACGAAGCATAACATGGTAAAATAAAAGGCGAAGGTAAGGGTATTTTGTGGGGCGTAAATAATCGCCGGTAATGATTGAAAAAAGGATGATTGCAGATGAAGCAGGAAGACTTCTGGATGGGGGATGCAGACTTTTTTGCAGGCATGATGAGTAAGGTAACAGATTTGTCAAAGAATCTCTATCTTCTGGTAACGGATTTGCAGAAAAATCTGACATTTGTACCGGAGAAAACAGCAGAATTTCTTGGAATGGAAGCCGGATACAGTTTGGATTTTTATCAGAAACTGACGGCACATGTCCATCCATATGATATACCGGAATATGAAGAGGCAATGGAAAAACGTCTTAAGAAGGAGGCACTTTCAGAACCTCTTTATATACGTATGGGAAAAGAGAACCTGGATTATATGATGGGGTTTTCTGTGGATGTATTAAGAAAAGAGAACCGGGAATATCTGATTGTTGTACTGAAGAATGAAAATGCACTTCAGGAGATTGATGCGCAGACGGATTTATATAGTCAGGTCAAGTTTGAAGAACATATCAAAGATTATCTTGCGACCAGACGGAAAGTGGCAGTCCTTGAAATCGAATTTGACCATATGAATGACATGAATATTTTATATGGAACGAATTACAGCGAGCAGATGCAGCGGGAAATCGGACTGCGTTTCATCTATATGATGGATGCCGATACAGCAGTATATCGCATGAACAGTTCCAATTTTGCCTTTATCTTAAGGGATGCAGACCGGGAAGAAGCGGAAGCATATATGGAAAAGATAAAGGACACCTTAAAGGAAAATGCATATATTGACGGGCATTTTTTTGAATTTAAAATCTATGCCAGCGGGCTGATTTTAGATGATTATAAGGGAGATATTTCCACGGTTCAAAGTAAGCTGGAATACACCTTGGAGAAAGCAAGGGAACGCCGCAGCACCGGCATTTTATTCTTTAATGATTTAGTGCTGTCCTATGGCGGCATGGATTTGGATTTGATGAAAATCATTCATCAGTCCGTATTGAATCATTGTGATGGATTCTATGTAGAATATCAGCCGATTGTGGCCTCTGAGGATGGAAAGATAATGGGGGCAGAAGCACTGGTGCGCTGGAAGAAGGAACCTTATGGAGCAATTCCACCGGGACTTTTTATCGACTGGCTGGAAAATGATCCTTCCATGTATGATTTGGGAAATTTTGTTCTGGAACAGGCTTTGTGGGACAGTAAACTCTTTCTGCAGCAGAACCCGGACTTTTTTATTAATGTAAATGTATCTGCCAAGCAGCTGGAGCGGCCGGATTTCTGCCGGGTGGTATTAGAACTTCTGGATAAGACGGAATTTCCGGTAAGACATCTCTGCCTTGAGATTACGGAGCGGTGTAGAAGCCTTCCAGTATCGGTAATCAATGAGCGGATGGCAGTATTAAGAGGCTATGGAATCAAATTTGCTATGGATGATTTTGGAACAGGAAGTTCATCTTCTGCCATGGCACTTGAGATGCTGATTGATGAGATTAAGATTGATATGAGCTTTATCCGGAAGATTCTTGTAAATAAAAAGAATAAGGCGATTGTCCAGAGCATAGTGGATTTTGCCAATGCAGCCAATATCAAGAGTTGTCTGGAGGGCGTGGAAAATAAGGCATTAGAAGATTATCTCCGGACTGTGGGAGCCACCTGGTTTCAGGGATACTATTATTCCAGACCGGTTGGAGCAGATGAACTGGAGATACTTCTTTCAAACAGCTTGAGAAACTCGCGGAGCGTGTTTCTCATAGTTGTAATGATAAGATACAAAAAGTTTACATCTCCATGTTAAAGTAACACCAGAAACGAGGAAAATGGAAAAGTAAATAGAAAATAAAAGATGGAAAACGGAGGGGACAGCATGAAACATTCAATCTTACGAAAAATGATTCCCGCAGGTATGGCGATGGTACTTCTTGCCGGATGCGGTGAGAAAAAAGTAGATTATGAGATGGAAACAGAACAGGAAAGCAAAGGGGTGGTTGGTACACTGGATGAATTCCGGGAAGCGGATAACTGGGATGACAGCTTTACGGTAACAACGTCGGATGGAGATGTGAAAGTAAGAATCAACGCACCCATTGATGTGCCGAAGGCAGATACCATGTCTGTAGTTACAGCAGAAGAATTAAAGATAGATACCGATTATAAGAAGAAATTCTTAAAAGCATATTTTAAAGATTCCGAAATCTATTATCATGATTTTGAGCATCTGACAAAAGAAGAATTACAGGCTGCCGTTGACAGCATGGACGGAACGATTGTTGCTGTCCAGTCTCAAATCGATGATTTGGAGAATGATGCACATCATCAGGATGTAGAAAGACATAAGGAAATGCTGAATGACTGGAAGGAAGAAGCCGAAGAACAGAAAAAACAATACGAAAAAGCATTAGAGACTGCAAAAGATACCTATACTGCAGCAGAGGATTATGATAGCTGCAATGAATATGCAGGGTATTGCGGAGACCTTTTATGTAATGTGCGATTTGAAGTAAAAGAAACAAACGGAAATGCAATTGCCTACATTGTGGCATCACCATTAGTGAAAAACAAGACTGACATTTATGTGGATCAGTATTATGGTCCACAGTCTCTAAAGGATTATGATACTGTATATGGGAATGATACGGTAACTGCATCTATCGACAAAACGGAATCGGAAAATGGATGCAGTATTTCCAGAGAAGATGCAAAGCAGTTAGTGGAGCAGTTCTTAAAAGAAACAGGACGTGATAATCAGGTGCTTTACGGGCAGCAGGATTATTCCTGGGATGGCGCAAATGAGATAGAAGTGGATGGAGAACAGTATACCGATTATGCGGAGGTCATCGACTGGGGCTACCTTTTTGGTTATGGAACCGGTGTCAATGAGCTGGCATTCAGTAAGTCTTTGAATTATATCAATTTTGATATTTCCTGGGTTACGCTGGAAAACAGTGATGTAAATTTTGAATTAGAGGATGAGACAAGATTTGCGGTTACGGATAATGGAATTACAGAAGTATTTATGCAGTATCCGGTAAGCATTACAAAGATTTCAAAAGAAGTGGAACTGCTGCCGTTATCAACGATTCAAAATATAATCAAAGATGAGATTATAAAAAATGGAGACGATTACCAACTGGATGAGTACAAGAGCTTTAATAAGTTAAAGCTTGGTTATGCACGTATCAAAGATGACCAGAAGGAAGGCTGCTACAGTTATGTGCCGGCGTGGTGTCTTTATATGGCATCCGGAAATGATATGAACCGGCATCCGGTATTTGTCAATGCCATGGATGGTACACTGATTCATCCTTTGGATGAAATGTAAGGTGTGCCTATGGCAGATAGAAAGAAAAGAACTGGAAAATGGAAACTGTTTTTTTGCCTGGCAGCAGGCAGTTTGCTGACGGGATGCAAAAAAGCAGAGCCAGAGCTTGTGTCAACAGCCCGGACACCATATGAGAAGCTGGCTTATGATACCACGGAAGTGAAAAAAGGAAATCTGACGCCGGAAATCACCTTGAAATTAAAAGCAGAGGATTTGGAAAAGATTACTTATGGTGCGACAAATACGGAATTAAAATTGGATAAAGTATATGTGGCGGTAGGCGATAAAGTGGAAAAGGGAGAGTTGCTGGTATCCTTCCGTTCAGACAGTCTGGAAGCAAAAATGACACAGTATCAGGATGAGATTGCGGATAAACAGCTTCTGGTGGAACATTATGTAAACCTCATGAGCTGTGATGCATCCTTGGATTATAACGAAGATATTGCAAATTTAAAGCGGGATATTGAAGTAGCAGAGCTTTATGTGGAAGAGGTAGAAGAAAAGCTGTCCCGCTATCAGATTACAGCCAAAGAATCCGGAACCATTACAGCCATGGACACTTATCTGCAAAAAGGAGGCTTTGTGCCGGGAAATAATCTGATTACTGAAGTGTGTGGAACCGGTAACTATGAAGCAGACCTGCCGGAAGGCTATGAGTTTAATGTGGGAGATACTTATACAGCTACATTGGATGCACTGTCCTATGAATTAAAGGTTGCCGGTGTGGAAGAAAATAAAATCATATTTTCACCGGTATCGGATATGACATCACTTTCAGAGGCAGACGTGCTGAGTCTTGTGATTACGAAGCCCACGCTGGAAAATGTCATTTATGTGAAAGCCTCTGCCGTAAAGGAAGGTGAAGAGGGACACTTTGTCTATCTTCTGGATGATAGTGGATATCGTGAGGCGGTGCCGGTAACGGTTGGAGAAAAAGTAGGGAATCATTGGGTTGTTACATCCGGACTTTCCGGCGGAGAGAAGGTGACGCTGTGAGAAAGAAAAAAAGTTACGCAGGAAATGCACAAAGCGTGATTCCAGTAGTTCTGACAGGCCTGTTTTTTGTAATGTTAATTGGTGGCTGTGGTAGTAAGAAAACAGAAACAATACCAGACTTAGAAGAGCCGGCGGCAAGTAATGCTTCTTATCAGCAGGTGACCTATGGAGATATCGGAACCACCAACGTGCTGCTTGGAACAGCTGTACCAAAGGAATACGGACAGGCATATAAAGCGAATGTCACGGTGACAAAGATTCTGGTAGAACCGGGGGATATGGTGGAGAAGGGTGATGTGCTGGCATATGCAGATGTAGACGAGGCGAGTGCGTCCCGGGAAGCAAAGCAGCAGGAGCTGTCACATGAAAATACCGTATATGAATTGAATCAGAAAATCAACCAGCTGCAGCAGGAAAAATTAGCAAAACAGCAGGAGCAGCAGGATACTGCAGCAGAGGACAATATGCAGGAATCTACAACAGAGGATGATACGCAGGAAGCAATAACAGAAGAAAGCCCACAGGAGACAGAGACAGAGGACATCACCTCCCAGATAGCCGTCCTGCAGGAAAACAGCCGTTATGATACGAAGCTTCATGAGTACCGGGTGCAGAAACTGAACGAGGAAATTGCGGCATTGGATGACCTGATTGCAGATGGAACATTGAAAGCAAACCACAGTGGTGAAGTGGTTTATACCAAGAGCCTGACCGTAAGCCGGAATGCCGGTACAGGAGAAAATGTCGTTGTTGTGGCAGATACAGAAGACCTTGAAATAAAACTTAAGGATGTAACGGTACAGAATTATAAATATAAAGATGTTCCTGAAAAATATATGCTGCAATCTGGCGAAAGAGTGCCAGTTGCCGAGCGGGAATACAGCACTGACGAGCTGGTGCTTGCAAAGATAAATAATGATTATCCCAATGTTTTGATAGAAAAGCCGGAGGGCGTAGAGCTTAAGGCGGGAGAGTTATATCCCATATATTTTGAAGAGAAAAAAGCGGAGCATGTCCTGCTGGTGGGAAACAATTCTCTTTGTCAGGAAGATGGAGAAAATTATGTCTATGTAGGAACCGGAGATGATACAAGGGAAAAACGTAAAGTAACAACAGGTGTATCAGACGACCATAATACCCAGATCGTAGAGGGATTAGAGGAAGGGGAAGCGGTCTATTATGAGACAATGGAGCGGATGCCTTCGGATTATACCGAGTATATGGTGGAACGGTCAGATTTTCAGGTGGAAAATCACGGATTAAAATATAGCAGGGCAGATAAGAATGCGAGGGTTTATCTTACAGAAAAAGAAGGAGTGATTGTAGAAATTGCGGTAGAAAAGGATGCGGAAGTGAAAAAGGGAGACCTTCTTTATATTATCGATACCGGGGAAGGAAAGGCAGCCATTACAGAAGCCGTCAATGCCATTGAGACAGAAAATACTACTTATCAGAAACAGCAGGCAGACTATGATGCGCAGCTTACAGAATTACAGAATGCCACAGATTCTGCCAGTGATTATGACCGGCAGCTCATAACCCTTCAAAAAGAAATTGCAGAAGCAGACCATAGCTATACGCTGCAACAACTGCAGGCGGCTTACGATACCTTAAGCCGCGGAAATGACGGAACCGGAAAAGTCTCTGTTTATGCAGAAGCAGATGGACAGGTTTCGAAAATAACTGCCTGGGAAGGAGACACGGTGGAAGCCGGAGCGGAAATCCTTAAGATGAAAGGAGAAACCTCGGATTTGCTTCTGGTGCAGATGGTGAGCAGTAAGTCCGTAACGGTGTATACGGATGATATTGCAGAGGTGGGAGAACCGGTAAGTATTACATCCGGGGATACAACTTACACCGGAACCTGTGTGGGATTTGCAGCAGCCAGCAATAATCTGGATGAGGGCTGCCTTTATACCGATGAAAATGGTGCTCATTATACCTTTCAGACAACCTCCGGGTATGATACACCGGCATTTTATGTACGGATGAAGGATGAAATCGTAGATGATATGGGAAATGGAGAAAGTGTGGACTTCCCTTATATATCCATGGAGGATGTTATAGTGCTTCCGGCAGGAATGATTTATGAAGAGAAGGATGCAATGCATCCGGATAAAGTGTCATATTTTGTGTGGAAGATAGAAGGGGACCATCTGGTGAAACAGTATGTTTTACTGGATGATACACTTACCGGAAATGGGAAAGTGGTTCTCTTTGGAATAGAGTCTGGCGATGTACTGGCAAGAGAGTAGGAGGATTTGGAATGTTACGTTTTGTCTTTTGTAAAATAAAGAATAAAAAAGGACTGAATTTGTGCCTGCTTCTTGGAATTACATTATTTATCGCATTATTTGTCTGTCATCCGATGTTTGAACGTGGTGCCGGAAACCAGGTATTAAGAACAGGATTTGAAACATATGCAAAGCAACAGGAAACATTTCCTGCAGTGATGAACCGTAGTGGCAGCTATTCTTCAAAGGATTATAGTTCTGCAAAGGAAGTGTTAGAGAAACTTGTGGCATATGAGAAAAAATGGACCGAATATGTGACGGTGGATACGGTGGCATCGGAGCAGTATTTAAGCATTTCCGGTGGAAAGGCAGATACCAGCCTGGGCGGAACCAATGAATATTTTACCATTGGATATCTGCCGGAATTATCAAAGAACACAGATATTACATACGGAGAAGGTTTAGACAGCGGAAATCAGACGGAAACAAACGACTGTTATCCATGTCTTGTCAGTGAAGAGACGATGGATGCCTACGGACTGGTGACAGGAGAAGTGCTTCATATGAAAATCCAGAGTGAAGCAGAAGTTTATGAAGTGGATTTTAAGGTGACAGGCATCATAAAAGAAAAGAATATCAATGACAGTTACTGGTATCACACGCTCAGTGATTTTGGAAATACACTGTTTGTATCGGAGAATACTTTTGATGCCATGATAGATTCCTTTGGACAGGATGAAATCAGTTACGAAGAAAATCTGATGTTAGATTACCGGCAGATAGATGCAAAGCATGCGGCAGAATATGCAGATTATATGCAGCAGTTCCGGACATCGGATACAAAGTACCGGGATAATATGGCGGATACCCTGGCGTCCTTTTTTACAAAACAGCGGACGATACAGCAGATGTTGTGGGCATTGGAACTGCCATGCATTGTACTGCTGCTGTTATTTATCTATATGGTATCCTCCCAGATACTTTCTCTGGAAGAAGGGGAGATTGCAGTACTCCGGAGCCGTGGAGCAACAAAATTGCAGGTGGGTGCGATTTACCTGTTGCAGGCATCCTTTCTGGCACTGACAGGCGCAGCGATTGGACTTTTGCTGGGTTACGGAATGTGCAAAGGAGCAGCTTCCACCGACGGCTTTTTAAAATTTACCGGAAAGGATGTAAGCATGTATACCTTAAATGGTGGAATGATTCTCTATGCCCTGGTGGCAGCAGTTATTGTAATTCTGTTCCTGACAATACCGGCGCTGCGGCGGACAAAATACACCATTGTAAATGAACGTATGGCAAAAAACGGTGTTGTGAAAAATCCATTCTGGAAAAAATGTTATCTGGATATTCTGCTATTACTTTTATCCGGGTATCTGCTTTATAACTACAACCGGCAGAAGGAGAGTCTCGCAATGGAAATGATTGCCGGAAAGGGAATGGACCCGGTAATCCTTTTAAATACATCGGTGTTTATACTGGCAGCAGGATTATTGTGTATACGTCTCTTTTATAATCTGATTCTTACAGTGGACAAAGTTTTTAAGAACAGATTCCATCCGGCAGGATATGCGGCATTTTTACAGTTGAAGAGAACCTGGTATCAATCGGGATTTTTAGCAGTGTTTCTCGTTATGACCATAGCCAGTGGAATCTTTGATGCGAATATGGCACGGACCATGAATCAGAATATGGAAGAGCAGATTGCATATGGCATCGGAGCAGACGCAGTGGCGGAAGAAAACTTCCGGCTGCAGGTTTCGAAAATGGAAGGAAAGGAAACCAGCTGGAAATATCTGGAGCCTGATTTTGGAAGATATGAAACATTAATCAAAGAAAATGTCTGTGAAAATGCCACAAGGGTACTGGTAGATGAAAAGACGGATATTACTGCGAAAAACGGAACAGTTTTTGATGGAAAACTTATGGCAATCCACACAAAAGAATTCGGGGAGACTGCACGGCTTAAAGA